>Ga0123342_1007145_pt1 | contig 14958 bp, 5 predicted proteins | sample Turbeawhitnodule_FD_89960 | JGI IMG/M metagenome (GOLD analysis project Ga0123342, IMG submission 89960) | Root nodule microbial communities of legume samples collected from Mexico - Turtle bean Mexico white nodule | ecosystem: Host-associated > Plants > Roots > Nodule | place: Mexico: Nepantla... | reverse complement strand
AAATCTATATAAAAATATTTTTTTATATAAATTTATTTATTATTATATTTTTTATATATAAAAAATTTTTTTTATATAAAAAATATATATATATATATATATATATATATATATATATATATAGAAGTTAAAGTTTTTTTTTTTCTTAAAAAAAGAAAGAAGATGGTGTTGAGATATATCCGCAGGATGCAAGCAGCGTGATTCAATGAATCAAAGTGATGATTTGAAAGGGAATAACTTTTGGTGGCAACAATGTGTGAATGTGCATGTTCTATCAATGTGGGTAAATAGTACTTCCACCACTCATCCTAAATTACGCATAATTAGCTCTAAAAGTGAGTTAATTATGTCTTAAAAATAGCTAAAATGGAATTATTTCAATTCCGTTACTTGTTGGTAAGCTAAATATTTTGTGATTAAACTCGAGTGAGTTAAGTTTGGTCACAAATTTAAACATCCCTTAATCTTTCAACTTGATTAAAATACTTATACTTATACTTATTTTAATATAATAAAAAAAAATTAATCTTATTAAAAAATAGATTTTAAATTTAATTTATTTCTATAAAATGAGATTTACATTCAACTTTTATATTATAAAATGTTCTAATTTCTTAAAATTTTTAACAAAATTCTTATATTAACTAAAAGTTAACAATAATTAAAAAAATATATTAAGAAGATAGTAATACTATTCAAAAATATTATACTATTAAAAATCACTTTCCACTTTTCTTTTCTACTTTCTCAAATCCATCTCAGTGCAAACAAACATAAGTGACTTTTTGGCACGATAGAATTTACATGGAAATATATTGGGTGAACTTTTTGTAGTCTATATTCTAGCCGTGTTTGTGCAAATGAGTCTTTCTAGAAAAAGTAAAAAGTAATTTGTAAAAAACAAGGCAAATCCTGATCTTCCTATAACTTCTTTTCCTTAACTTGAAATGAACATTAAATGAAGATTAAAAAAACATATAAATAACAAAATTTTAACATGATAAATTTTAAAAATGAAAATCTAAAGAACTAAAGGTGTTTCTCAATTCTATCTCTGGAGGTTTATCTTATATATTTTTCTACTCAGGATAATAATTCACTAAAATAAATATATATGTCATGATTTCCTATGAGATTATTGTAAGTAGTAAAAATCAAACAGTGTATAAAATTTCCCTCTTGTAATCTTTTGTCAAAGCTACATCGTGAATAATATTTTTTAAGAAGAGAGAAAATGTTGCATAAATTTGAGTTAAAACTTGTGTCAATCGATATTGAAGACGAAAATTAGAAGTCTCAGTGTCCAGTTTGTATCGATCGATAAATTTATTAAACTCAAACAACGAATTAATAAATCCAAATAATAATTAAGCATTAAGTAATGTCTTCTTAATTATAAAACTTAATCCGGTCCAATAATAATGGATCCATAATAATTATATAAATAATTACAAGTTTCAAGAAAAAATTATGTAATTATTATACATTAATTGAACTAAATACTAAATATCGAGAATCAAAGTACCTTTTGCATGTAAGATCCCGACCTAGAGTTTACAAAGAAGTGAAAGAAATAGCGAAAGTGAGAAAAAGAAAGTAATTGCTTAGTGAGATAATGAGAAGAAAAAAAGTGATAGAATGAAAAAAAAATGAGGTAATAATTATCTCATTCAATTTCTGTATCAGAACAAAACTAATAATCATCTTTCAATCTTCCTTTCTCTGATAACCAGCAGAATTAAGCAAGAACTTGGTTGTTAAGTAAGAACTTTTAAAAGTTTTCCGTTTTAATCCCTCAATATCAACCCAACTCTTTTATTTCTGTTCTTCAATTACAGGCGTTCTGACAGTGCGACAATGACGGGGAATGGTGGCGATTGTAAGAGGTGGTGTAACTTTTTTCCTTCTCCTTCTACTTTTTTTTTGTTTTTTTTTTAAATATTTTTATTTTCATTTTTATTGATAATTGCGGGTGAGTTGTTGAATAAAAATAACATTGACTTGTGCACTTGGTTAGTATGATGGTGATGGTGCACAGTTGAGGTGAATTGTAAGGTACCGGTGTGATAGAATTGTGTTTTTTCATTCACTGGTCAAACATTTTGTTAGTCATTTCAACATAAATTATTTCCTATTTCTTGATTAATAATGTTGTTATTCAACCAACAATAAACATGTAATGAACGACCACTCTTCATGACTATTTTATTGAAAATCTGTTTATAAAATATACAAAATTGGGAAAATGAAAAGTGTGTAAAAAAAAAAAAGTAAAATTATTTGTATTGAGTAAAAAAAGTAAAAAAATAATTTTATTTGTTATTGTAGCGTCATGAGCTAAGCCGTCCGATATAACATATAAACAGATTGCTTACCGACCTTACATATCCAAAAACATTAATACTGGATCAGTAAAAATCAATGACCTTGAATAATTAATCTTTATTATTGAATTAAACTAGTATTAAGACCCGATACAAGAAGAAGGAAACATAAAAATGTATAAGAGAACATCCAAGAAGAGAAGACAAATTTACAAACTGGTTAAGAATACATTTATTCTTTAGTATATTGAGTGTTCTGGATCTAAGATCGTCACGACCTTTATCGGTAACAGTTATTAATATTTTATTTCTTATTTTAAATATATTTTTTAATTATCTAAAATAATAATTAGATTATAGTCTATTAGTTGAGAGCTTTAGTGTTGAAAGAAAGCAATTATGAGAGACATTAAGGGGGCAATTAGGAGTAGAAATTGACATGGAAAGTATGGTTGAAGAGTTGGGTAGTAAGCAACCAAAACCTGGTTGTCCTTCTCCTATGTAGGTTATGAGCCATATACATTCCACTAATTTCATTGTGCAACAATTGCATAATGCATGCTATAAAAGAGGGGGCAAATTGTATCAATGCTACCAATGGACCATTACCGTTTCTAAAATACCCACTAATAAATTATCAATCATTAAACCTAAAATTCACAATTATAATATTAGCACTTATTTTTGTACCAGTATATATATTTTTGTTAAAATCGCTACATTTTAACCAACGATTATTATTGCATTTTTATAAATTAAATTAGAGTATACACAAGTTAGTTTTTAGGTTTTTTTACTAAAGTGGGGACAATTTTGCCCGTCTTTTATTCAAGAAGTGAGTCTATTTAAAAAAAAATACGATTAAATATGAAATAATTTTAATGTAAAAAAATCGTATTAATGTAACATAATTTTTATTATGTTAATGTGTAAGTGGTAAATTTTGATATTAAGTTTAAAATTATGTCAGTCTAAAATGATTTTGATTAGGATTTATTTTAGAAAATTTGTGTTTCGGTACCACAACCTTCAACAGTAACATTTTTTTTTTCTATTATAATTAAATTTAAAAATAAAAATAAAGTATAAGTATTTAATAAAAGAAAAAAATAAAAACTGCATAAACTTATCCAAACTAACCGCAAAAACATGTTTTTTTTTTAATTTCTTCTTTTTCTGTCTTTATAAAATTTTAAAAGTACTTTTGTTCACAGTATATAAAATCTATTTTCTTATTAATCTTTCAACGCTTAATATTACAGAGTGGACGACTCTGATAGGTTTGCACCCATTTATATATAATGAAAGACTCTAATCTTTAGTGGATCTCCAACACTTAATTTAAAATATATTATGAAAAAAGATAAGTGTATATAAAATATATTATTGAAAAAATAATAATAGATGAGTCTTATTCATAATATTATTAAAATTAAACCGAATTATGAAAGTAAATAAGATGGAACTATTTCACTTATATAAAATAATAAACACATGATACCGAAATGAAATGTAACTATATTTATTTGAAATATTTTTTTACTACATTAATTATTTTATTAATATTTTCTATTTTCAGCAGTAAATTAATTAATTAAAGTTAAAGATTAAAAAAATTATAATAATCCTATAATTTTTTGGGTGTGCCAAACTGAATTTGGAATATTATCTTGTTTTTCTGAAGTCATATACTATTTTTTGTTCATAAATTAAATTGTATTGCCAACTAGGCATGTAACATTATTCTTTGTAAACATTATTCTTTGTAAAAATAGTTTTAAAGCAGCACAAAATAAGTTTGTGTCAACTCTCAGCAACATGCAAAGGAAAGTAAAATAGATGGTCCTCAAAAGTTAAGGATGATAAAAGGATATGGTACCTTTGTGTTTTGGTCGGAAGAGAAAGAAAAGAAAAATTTAGAAAGAATATAATTTTTTTATTTATCTTAATTTTTTCTTACATATTACACTAATGGATGTACTTTCTCCCTTTTTTTCTATTCAAATTTCTTTTGTTGTCCTATATCTTATTTTATTTGCTTTAAATCAAATTATTAGTGATAGATTCGACCTACTTTTGTTGATGTATAAAAGTTTTGATATGACAATTGGAAGAATAAAGTTCCTATATATGATTAGATGAATATATAATTAAGTTTTCTTAGTTGATTTAAATTTATTCATTGAATTATTTGAGTCAAGCTTTTCTTAAACTACAAAAAAATTATTTGAATATTTTTCAATGTTTCATAAAATACTTTAAATTTTCTAATAAGAATAAATATGAATTAAAATGGAGAGATAATTAGTCATAAAATATTTATTTTATATAATTGAAAAATCAATTAAAATTATTCAAAATTAGTTTTTTTAATTTATTTAAATAATTAATTAAAAATCATGCACAAGTTTTTCTCTCTATATTTTAATTTTAAATATTCAGTATAATAAAAGGTTTTGCAAACACTAGAAATTATTAAATATAAACTAGTTCTAGTTTTAGAGATAAAAAAATAATTAGTAACTATATTAATTAAATTAGATATTATTTTATATTTTTTTATGTTTTTATTATCAATAAAAACTTATAAATTAATTTTTAAATTGATATCTAATTAATTATCAAGATTTTAGTGCAACTTTAAAATTTAAGTTAATTGTTAGTTAAAATTTTGGTAACTAATTAAATACAAATATAGAAATTAATTTATAAATTTTTATTAATAATAAAAACTACTTTATATAAATAATTTGATATCTATAAAATAATATTTAATTTAATTAATTAGTAATTAATAATTATTTTTATTTAAAATTAATTTTTATTTAATATTTTTTTGTTGTTGTTGATTAGTTCGAGAACAAATTAAATTGACTAGTATAAAAAATAAATTATTTTTTATTATCTAATTTACAGTTCAACGGATTTTACTGAATTATAGTTAAAAAAGTATTTCAAAAGAAAACATAAATTCACCATGGTATTTAAATAAATGTAACTTTTATTTTGTATTTTGAATGTTCTAACAATATTTTGTACCATTCTCTAAGCATAACAAGATGTGTTCGTAATAAAACTTATTAGTTGCATAACAAAATTTAGTTTGAATATTTTATTTGTGATTTGAATGATTTAATACTATTTTTTTTTTATCAATAAGAATTGAATAACAGGAACCACTTAAGGTGGTTCAACCTTATACAAACCTATGTAATATGAATCAAATCTCAGGTCTCCCAAACCAACAAAATGAGAGAGACAAACAATTCTACACTAAAAAATTCATACAAACTCTTACAATCCCGTACAATACTCAAAACTTAATACTATTTTGTATAACTGGCATATGTGAATACTCGTTGTAATATGAAGAGATAAGAATAATCGTTGTAATCAAATGTATTAATTAATCAAAACTCTCTTAGGCAGTTAATTCAATGAAACTAAAATTTAAATAATCCATAATAATTTATTGTGTCTTTATATTTTATTATTTATTTTATTTTGACTTTATTATTTATTTTATTACTGTTTGTCTAAATACTAGACAATCTGATTAGATGGTCTATTAAACCTTATCCGTTAAAAAAAATCAAACTTCATTCAACTTCCTTTGAATTCAGCTGGACCTACAACTTCTTCTCAGCCCCCCCCCAAACACAAATTCTTGTGAATGGTTCTTAATCCTAATATATTTTGAATTAAAAATAATAATTCTAACTTACTACCGTAATGTATTTTTGAAAAAATAAATCTATATAAATTTGTCTTTTTCCTTAAGTGATGAAGGCAAATATAAGTTATTTAATTTTTTTTTATATTTTAAATTAATGAAAAATTAAAACAAATAAAATAAAATAAAATATTTGTTTATATATTTTCTCCTGTCATTCCAATCGAGGTGGGCCTAGAAGAACAAAGAAAAAGACTCAAAAATCACCTCTAATAACAACAAAGCGTCCCAAAGGCTGCGTTCACTCGTAACAACAAACTGTGTTAAAATGTAATTTTGCATGGCATTGAAATTGTACTTCATCCATTGAAATTTTGCATGTTAAATTGTACTTTACATTTGGATATTATTAGGAGGAGAATAAACATTTGCTTAGATCGAAATTATTAGAAATTGTTAGGAGTAAAGTTGGATCTCTGATCTGTGTGGCTAAACTATCAAATCTTTCCCTTTTGAATTGGTGGCAGAAATGCAAAAGATGGGTTTGCTTTGCATCCAACTATGTACCCTCTGTCATTCTATATTCTAAGTTCTACCTTTTAGGCCTTCTACACTTCCATTGGAGCTACCCATATCTTGTTTTCCATTATTTTCCTTGTCTTGTCCTTCATCTTCGCTTTTTGAAGCATTATCATCATCCTTCCCAACACTATTGCTCTCACTACAGGTGTACTTGTCGTTGCTGCACCTACTTTGATCATGAACCTCAATTTCTTCTAGTTCTGGAGTAGTTTCTAAGTGACTCACTCTTTTCATTTCTTTGCTCTTACCCCACAGCACCATGTACAATCCCATCACAATTAGCACTGCTCCCATCACACTAAACATGTTTCAAAAAGTTAATTCATCAGTGTGTGAGTGGACCCCGGATCATAAACTAAAGTTAATGCTCATTATGGCGTATTAATTGAGGTGCAATATTTGGTACATACCTTCCTATGTACAGCTTCTCATCCAACATCAAGGAACCAGCAATGGCCACAAGCACTAGCAAAAGAGGATTGAAAACAGATGCATACATTGGACCTCTCATCCTTACACACCATGCAATCACAACAACCATTATTCCAGAGCAAACAATTCCCTGCAAAAACACCACCAATTCACGTAAGCTGTCTCCTTTTATCAACCATATATTAACTTATATGCATTATTAGTTCACAAAACCAATACATACACTAATTAATTACTACTTGTCATTATTGTCATTATCTCAAGTAAGCTGACACAAAATTTCTTTCTTTTTATCAGAGTCAGATTAATATTTAGCATACCGAATATGCTGCAGTTAGAAGCCTAATGCTCCAACCCAACCTCCATTGGCTCCAATCCTTCTCAACACACAGGGCATAAATAGTGGCTTGAATTGCCCCCATTACTGACATCAAAGCTGTGCTTGAGTGATGGCCTGGGAACTCTTTACTCATCTGAGCCTGAAGTATCATATGTATATAATAATCAATTATAGCCACAACACTCTGCCACTAATCAAACAAATTAGTTTCTATTGTATATGTAGTGAAGAATTTAAGTGGTTGGTAATTGATACTTAAGCTAACCTGAACAATGAGCCATAATGCAAAACAGAAGCAGCTTCCAAAACCACAAAAGACTCCTAGCAATTTACTTCCAGAGTCATCATTCTGTGTTCCCCTGGTACCCTTTTTATGCAAAAGGTTAATGTGGGAGGTCAAAATGTTGATTTCTACACCTTTGAGAAATGTCAGCATCATTGCCCCGCCAACTCCTGTTATTGTTCCCAACACCTTAGCCTTACCTGATGCCCTTTGGAAATTTAATTTTTCAAAACTAAGGAAATTCAACAACAACAACAAGTTAATTTATCTGTCATATGTAGTACGGACATTGGATAGCTTAATTTGTTGAAAAGTTGAAAAGTATAGTGGTTAGAGTTACTGGTGTATTGATGAATACGTACCCGCAAGTTACTGCCAAGATAAAAGTGACTGCAGGAATGAGATTATAAACAGCAGAACCAAATGTTGCTGATATCAATTTCAAGGACTCGAAAAAAAGGTTTTGGAATAGACTTCCCCTGTCATGTTATTGCATGATCATGTGAGAAAATAAATAATGTTCGAATGATACCATATTTTGTTTGCTGTACAATTAAACAAGGTGCGAAATTGAGGGTGATGAGTTTATGTAAACTTACCCGAATAGGCCACAGAAAAATGCCTTTAAAATCACCCTCCAAGTCAGTGTTGGTATGTTTTTCCTGCAAATAATAACAAAGGAAAATAGTTTTAACCAAGTTAAAAGAAACATTGGACACAGTAGTCTAGTGGAAAGTACATAAACATAGGAAGCTGATGATAAACTATTGAATGTTAAATTGGATTTTATAAACTAAATTTTAATCATGTCAAGTAGAGATTGAGAAAGACATAAACATGCAATAACTAGGTTGTGGGGCTAGGGATGTAGATGGACCTTTCAAAAATAAGAGCAAGAGGAACTGTAGAAGCTGCTGCAAACATGAGACGGTAGGCAGTAATTACGCTCACACTCATTCCATCGTTTAAGGCAAACTTGTAGAGCACGTTGACTGAAGCAAATGCAATCTGCACCATCAACATCAGAAGGGCTGGTTTCAACCCATGTAGTACTTTCCCTATATCTCTCATTGCTCACACAGTGTTGTACTTACACTTGAAATGTGTATATGTCTACGTGATCATCACAGGTAACTGCTGCAAAAGGGTCTGCAATTAAAGAACCTAGTGAGTGATATGGAGTTATTTATGGTGATGTGGAAGTAGAAGGTAAACCATGGGTTGTTTATATAAAAAATAATGGTGGGTGGAAAACAGAGATCTCCAAATTTAAGGAAGCATTGAAGTGCTTTTCATGGTGGTTTCATAGAGTTCAAGTTTGGGACATCAGGAAGTCAAATTAATCTTTAATTTTGCAGTGATGTGTTAATGCTGTTTGTATGTATGTCAGATACCACAGTTCACACAGATCAAGGAAGCACCACGAATTAGTCAATTTGCAACATCAAGTCTCACTTCAAGGATAACTCAGCATTACCTAATTATTTATGATGATTATTATTGATAATCATTATATATATTATTATAATTATAATTAATGTTAGAAATAAACTTTAATGGATGAGACTAGAACAACAAGAGAATGTTAGGTGAACTGTGCTACTAGGATGTCTAGCTTATGCAACAAACATTATCTATCTATTGTTTCTATTGTTTCTAGGGTGTTTGTTCATCTCTTTATTCTTGGAGATTTTTAATGTGGTTTGGTTTATGTAAAAAGGTTGGAATACTCCTTTTGTATTCCTCTTAATTTAATTTCATTCTTTGCTGATAAAAAAAAAAAGAATGTTAGGTGAGATGAAGATAAGGAGAAAAAAATTGTTCCACGTTGTACAAAATATTTAATAAACTACTCCACATCCAATTTAAAATTGGTAACTACTTTTTACAAAATGATAGAATATTAATTTTAAAAATAAAAAAGAAAAATAATTTTCAATTAATTATAAGAATAATTAATTATTTATTAAATACTTAAAAAAGTAATGAGATGACTGAAATGTCTAAGATAAAATTGATAAGATAAGATCGATAAACACCAAAAGAATAGTTAAAGATGGAAATCCCTTTTATATATAAGTATAGATAATAATACTATTAAATATTATAAATCATTAATATCATCATTAATATCATTAATACCATCATTAATACTATTAATATCATTAATATTATTAATAATAATATTATTTATAGTTTTATAATGTTAATAGTATACCTATCTATTAGTTATAATAATAATAATAATAATAATAATTATTTATGAATATTAATTATAATTTTATAATTATTCATATTATATATATATTATAATTAATATTATTTTTATTTTTAATATTATTAATATTAATATTGTTAATAAAAATATTTATATTAATAATAATATTAAATATCCTTAATATAGATTTGTAGGTAAAATTTGTACATAATTTAAAATTTATTTACGGATAGAGATATATGTGAATAATAATATATATAGGTAATTTGAAAGAGACATGTGAATAATAATATATAGTTAATTTGAAAGTAGCTTTTTCTTATACAGTGCTGCAATATATAAAGGTGAGTCTGAAAAGATGAACTTTAAAAAGTTGACACTCTTTCAAATTTAAACTACCATTCCATAACTATTCTTATTAATTTTTTATTCAATAATTAATTTACATTTTAATTAAATTTCTTAATTTAATGTTTTATTATTATTTAGAGTTGTTAAAAGTCAAGAGCGAAAGTTATATGTATATACTTAAATATTTTTGGTGTTAATTTCTAAATACAAAGCTTACATGCTATTCTTTCGGGTGATTTTGATGTTACTTTTCAATCAAAATTAGAGTTTCATTATAACTTTTAATGCAAATAATTACTGTGTGAATTATATAAGTGAAATCTAAAATAAAAAGTTGTTAAACTGCCTTAAAAATGATTTTTTTTTTCTTAATATTATTGTTCACAAATTAAAAATTATAAAAATATATATCACAACTATTTTTTAAGTTCAAACAAGTTATGAAACGCTTAATCAAGTCAATTAAACTTATTCCTTTTTTTATGTAACTCCTTCTTAAAATTTATTTTGAAAGAGTTATATTTTTGAAGTTCAAACAAATTATATGAAGTCATCGATTAAACTTATTACTTTTCCAACTCGATATTAAAATTTATTTTGAAAGAGTTATAAAAAGGAATTTTAGTCAAAAGAGAATAAAAAGCACAAGTTAGTGCAAGTTTCTGTATATGGAACTGATTTTCCTTTTACTTATTTTTTTGAAGTTTTAGATAATTAGAATTTCCCCAAAGCAGTATTAAGGGTTAAGTAACTTATAAATTTATACCTGATGTAATACAAATTTGGAACATTTGACTTATTTATTGGTAACTTCAGAAAAAAACTTGACCAAGAGTTGAAAAATGATTAGTAAAATCATGGGTTTTTAACCATCACGAAGTTATTTTTTATTTTTTTACCAAAATGAGGTCCGTTTAAAAAAAATTATAAATTTAGGCAAGTCGTGCAAATTCGACGCGACTTCATATGCACAAATCGTTCCAATTAGACACGACTCTGTCATGTCATACTGAAGTCGTGTCTAATTGGGACGATTTGTGCATATGAAGTCGTGCCGAATTGGCACGACTTGTCTAAATTTGTAATTTTTTTTAAACAGACCCCATTTTGGTAAAAAGCAAAAAAAATAACTCCATCATAGTCAAAAATCCTAAAATCATCTTCAACAAAATTAACATTAATTGTCTCTAATTTACTTAATTAAGATCTAAAATGAGAAATGAAAATGAGAAGTAGTATTAGATTAAAAAGAGAGGAAGAAAATAAAATAGTAACAGGTGAAAGTGAATAGAAGAATTAAAAGCTAAAACAAAATCCTTAGGCTCCACAATTGAGAATCTTATCTCACTATCCATTTAACTTCTTTCATGTTTTTGAATAGGTGATGATGACACTCAATGAGGAGTTGTGCAGGCACACAGAAATACTTAATTAATTCTAAAGTGTTTATATAGCAGTGCCATGGAACTATTGCTACTTAAATGCCACCACTTCAGCACACAGATTCATGAAATCTTGTTGTAAAATACTTTTTTAAGCATCTTTTCACCATGTTTATTATTAGAAAAATGAAGTGGAGGTTGATGCAGAGGTGAGAGTTCAAAGTTGAAATTACTACTTCATCTCTTCTGTATTTATAATTTTAATTTGGATTTCTTTGTACGGCTCTCTCATCCATAACATCTCTTTATCATAATTGGTAAAAAACACATTATAAATATTATTATGTTTTTATTTTTATTGATGTCTTAGATTCTTTCATCTGTCTTTTCTCGTTTTAGTTGGTTGACGACAGTTATTTTTGATTGGATTTATTATTTAAGTAATTGTTTAAAAAGTGTTATATTGTTAAATTATTTTTTATCACTCTAAAATAATTTATATATATATATATTATATTATATTGTTAAACTATATTTTTTTATTCTTGGTTAGTTCACTATGAATGAATGTGTATCTTCCATAGTTTTGAAATAATTGCAGTAACAACGCAAGGGTTTGGTGAAAAAGAGAGTAGAAATAGCATGAATTGAATTGATATAGTATGATTTAAGGCATGAATTCAGCATTCATCCATGTCATTACCTTTCTCCTTCAAAATGCGTTTGTTTCTAAAGATATTATTTTCATATACATTTAATTTTATTATTTAATACTCAATTTTGATATTTCCAGGATTTTTATTTTATTTTTTGACATTATTATAAATAGTAAATAACATTCCTTTAACACTATTTGTAATAATATAATAATATTTTAAATTAAAAATTTAAATAAAATATTAATTTATTAAGATATGAAGTATATTTTTTTTAATGAGAATATTAATATTTCTGCACCATTGAAAGTGAAAAATTGTCTCTGCACACATACACATATACAAAAAAAGCTAATAAAAGCGGATAAAAGAAAGCCTGCACCTCCATATTTTCTTCTGTCACCTCCATACACTACATTTTTATCATTTTTTGTCACCCGCATAAACTAATTTTCGGATTATGTAATCCAGAACACATTTGAAAAAAGACTTCCGGATTACATAATCCAGAAACTAAATAAGACTTCCGAATTATGTAATCCGGAAAGTAATCATGCATCTCAAAAAAGTCTTCCGGATTATATAATCTGGAAGCTAATTATAAATTTAAAAAATGACTTCCGGATTATGTAATCCGAAATATTATAGAAGGGCATTTTTGGAAATTCAAAAATTTATGGAGGTGAGAGAAGAAGGTATGGAGGTGCTGGAAGAAACAGTCTAAAAGAAAATGGTCCAACGAGATGCGGCCCAATACAAAAGCAAAAGTGTACAGAAAAAATGAAGGCCCAATATTAATAATATTAACACCCCTCTCTTGGGAATACATATTCTTCATTTCCAACTTGAATTTGAGTTCTTTGAAAACTGAAGATTTAGAAATTTTATGCAGATGTCTGCAGTTTGCAGAACAAAGGATAATAGAAGTAATTTGAGGAGTGAGTTCGACATTAATCTTTCATCAGTTCACACTTACATGAAAAAAGAAAACAAAGATAATATATGTAATCATGTTCAATTCTTCCATTCATAGGTGGTAATTATTAAAAGCCTTACGTTTTCTTCTGTCTCCATGCAACCCCAAAAGCTTAATATTTCTTTTTTTTACGTGATCTCGTGGAAACAATTAGATGCCTAACTTGTTAGACTGAAAAAGAGTATTTATAACTGATTTGAACTACTAAAACCAATTTGAAGTTAAATATGAATTTATCATTTATAATCAAGTTCAAACTATTTTAAATAATTTTTATTTTTTTACATCTGAATCATGGATTCCAGACTAACATCAAACTAAACATTATTGAATCAATATTTTTTTCATTGAACCATGTTTAGCACAAACAAACAACAAATAGAAAAATGTTTCTTAATATTTTAAACATCTATTTGTTTACACAGACCGTAAGTGGAAAATCGTTGTACATAAGAGAAAGGTAATAAAAACGTATTGCATGTGAGGTTGTTGCTTATACACTTCTACTAATACTTTATTTGTTGCGAAAGATTAAAAATAAGGAAATGATCAAAATCATGGGCACTAATCCACACCTCCAAAAAGTATCATAAGTGGTCATAATATAATAAAAAGAGGCAAATAAAGGTTGAAATAAAACACTTTCATTACTGTAACATATAAAGGCTATTGTGATAAGAATAGAAGTTGATGTGGGATTTTTTAACAGTTATATATATAAGGAGCAAGAGAAATTAAGTTAATTAGCCAAGCCTCACCTTCTACAGCTCTACAAAAAATGCATATAACATGTTGGGGAAATTAGAAAAGAATGGGAAGCTATCTACAGTAAATCCCTTTGGACTGTGGAATGTTTAGGTCTTCTGAGATATTACTTCTTTGGCCTGCAACACTGATTGTTTTCACCTCCATTTTTCCATGAATCTTCATTATCCCCAACACCATTTACTGCATTCACCAGGATATTGTTGCTCTTATCTTCTACTCCAGGTTTTACCATTATTTCAACTGTGTCAAATTTGTCTGTGCTTTCTGATGGAATCCGTTCATTCTTCCTCATCTCTTTGCTTTTTCCCCACAGAACCATGTATAATCCGCAAATAATCATCACTGATCCAATTATGCTGAAACCAACAAAAGTAAATAATTAGTTAAACCAAACTATTAAAATGTATGTGCCAACAAATCTCAACAAAAAAAAAGGCTTACTCTATATAAACCATATGTAACTGAATAACTATGTAAAATTCATTTTGTAGGGAATAATGAATAGGCTCTGTGTGTATTGGAGTATTACATAAGCATTAATTATTGCAAAGATGAAGCAGACAATGACAAACATTAATAATATATATATAGTTACCTTCCAAGGTATAGCTTCTCGTCCAAAATAGTGGATCCAGCAAAGGCCACAACCACAAGCATAAGAGGGCTAAAAATGGAGACAAACAATGGACCTCTCGTGCGTACACACCACGAAATCACAGCCACCATCACTCCAGAAACCACTATACCCTACATCAATAATTCACATATCCATCCACTTATATCATTAACATATAAAACCTTAGTATATGGTCTCAATTAGTCAATCATAGTGTATTCAGTGACAGATCATTATAGTCAATGATCTGTGGCCTCCCATATGTTCCCAACTAAGAAATTGTGTTAATATATATATATATATATATATATATATATATATATATATATATATATATATATATATATATTTTTTTTT
>Ga0123342_1007144_pt1 | contig 14959 bp, 8 predicted proteins | sample Turbeawhitnodule_FD_89960 | JGI IMG/M metagenome (GOLD analysis project Ga0123342, IMG submission 89960) | Root nodule microbial communities of legume samples collected from Mexico - Turtle bean Mexico white nodule | ecosystem: Host-associated > Plants > Roots > Nodule | place: Mexico: Nepantla... | reverse complement strand
AGCATCTACCTTTGTGAACGGGCCAAATATGCAAAAGTCCAAGTTGCTTCTTGAACCAAAACAAGAAACAAATTCTGAGGAGAAGAAAGAGAAAATAAAATCTACAATATCTCAGAAACAGAATTGGAAGCAAATCTTCTGCAAAATATAAGAATTTTGGAAAGATGGAAACTTGGAAACGGTTAACAAAATATAAACTACAATATTTTCCCAAGATCCTTAGAGCAGAAAAGCCTATAAAAGGACACAAGCATCAAGGAAAAATGGGGGAGCTTCATAGGGTTTTCTTAGTTTATTTTCTTCTTTGTAATTCTTTTCTTTTGCCTCTGCATGGAAGGCTAAACCTTTTTGGTTGATTCTTTTGTAATTCCCTATTGAGTTCTGAGGTTTTGTTCAATAAAAGTTTCATTTTTCAATTCTTTATAGTAGTTGTTTTTATTGTCTAATCTCCTGCAAAACTGGTTTTTATGAGAGGTTGTACTTGAACACATGATTGAGAGTCTTCCTTATCTTAAATTTTAGTTTCTTAGTTAGTTCGCATTGTTCTAATTAACTTCTTGGGCGCATGATTCAAGAGAGAGGAGATAAGCATTCACGTAGAGTATACGCATGGAACAAAGTGGGTATTGAATAAACTAGTAAACGCATGTTTTACTGGTGAGTTTCAGTTGAATTAGATCGACGCATGTTCAATCTGGCTTAGCTCTGTTGGAGGATTGAGAAAGGATTAATCTTTAGAGAACCTGTGAAGAATTCAATGGTGGAAGAACTTGGGGATCAACCAGTTTTTATTTTCTATTTCAATCTCTTTTATATTTTCTGCATAACTATCTAAACCCCTTTTTATTATTATTGTTATTGCTAACTTGTATTGCTTGCAGATAGATTCTAAACACTGATCTACTAATTTTACTATTGGATTCGTTGGGAGACGACTTGGGGTCATTTGGCCACAATTATACTATCATCTCTCTAGTGTTAGACAAGTCTACGCTAGATTCATATTAATTTGACAGCAAAACGACAGCTATCAATTGGGTGACCTCATTAAAAAACCCTTATAAGGGAAAAAGAGCGTCCCCTAATACAATGTACAGTGTTATTGCTTAACTGAAATAAAACTTGAAGTTGACCGCATTCCATGTGCGAGGAATCGCGCCTCCTTCCAACGTCTCAAGTCTGTATGCTTTGTCCCCAAGGACCTCTGTCACTCCGAAAGAACCATTCCACATGGGGGAGAGCTGACGTGGGACAACCAGGACCACCCTCTCCAGTACCTGGTATCTTTCCTCAGGCCCTTGTCATACTTTACTCACAAAGCATATGAGTTTCTGAAACTGGTCTTGTTCTTGAACAAGGACTAAACTGATCACATGGCCGGTCACCACTAAATACAGGCTAAGTGGTGTGCTTGGCTGCAGTTTGCACAGGACTGGAGGGCTGGCTAAGCACTCCTTCAGCCTGATAAACGCCTCTTTACACTCTTGGTAAGGGAGGCCCATGTCTCCTCCGGCTGACACAAATCCAGACGGGAAAGCCATGCGCCTCGTCAGTGCGCACCTTTCTGGGTTCGCTTCCATACCACGCTCGGTGAGCGAGAAACCCAGAAACTTCCATGCTTCTATTTCGAACACACGCTTCCCGGGGTCCAGTTTCAGCCTGTACTTAGCTATCGTGGTAAATAGCTCTTCTAAGTCAGCTAGGTGTCGTTCCTTTGCCCTCTGGTGGACAGGTCGAACCTTGGCACTCCAATTCTGCACCGTTAGGTCGAGGGTGCTGCCAAGCTTGGAGACCTTCCTCCAATCTATCTTTCCCCTGCATCGCCAACCGACTCAGGTCGGCTCTCCCGGGCGATCCTTACGCGGGTGATCTTTGCTTCGGCCCGGACAATTTCGGTGTGATTGATCTCGGGTTGGGCGACCTCCTCTGAGTGTGGTGGGCGCGTAGTGACCATGAATACCCCTCTCTTAGTTTTGAAGTTGTTCTCATAACACCTCTTGGCCTCCTTCTGGTCTGACTTGATGATAATCACTTTTCCCGCAATGTCAGGAAGCTTTATCTTCATGTGCCTCGTCGACGACACCGCCCCCAGCCTATTCAGCGTAGGTCTACCCAGCAGCATGTTATAAGCGGAAGGGGCATTGACAACGAGATATCTGATGTTCTCCGTACGGGACGCGTTACCATCCGTGAAGGTAGTTCTCAGATCTAAGTGCCCACGCACCTCCACCTGGTCTCTCGCGAAACCGTACAGGCAGCCAGTGTAGGGCCTTAGCATGTCAGGAGACAACTGAAGCTTGTTGAAAGTCGTCCAGAACATTACGTCTGCCGAGCTTCCTTGATCCACTAGTACACGGTGCACCTTCCTCCCAGCGGTTACTATTGAGATTACAACCGTGTCGTTGTCATGGGGAACAACGTCTTGGAGGTCGGCCTTGGTGAAGACAAGGACAACATAAAAAGCATTGTCGACCCTCTGTGCTTCTACCGACATCACCGCCTGTGCGTACCTCTTCCGCTGAGAAGCGGTGCAACCTCCTCCTGAAAAACCTTCAAAAATGGTGTGAATCTCACCATGCACGGGGACTTCATGCCCTTGGTCTCCCCCTGTCACCGCTACATCCTTGGCGCCCTGCTTTCCCTGCAAGTAATCCTTCGGGAAATTGTTCTTCACCAACTCATCTAGCTGGTGCCCCAACGCCAAACAGTTGCGTATGAGGTGGTTGAACGCTTGGTGGAACTCACACCAAGCGTTCTTGTTGGGTCTGAGCTTCTTGTCCCTCTTGGGGGGGATCTTCAGCCTCTCCGCTATGTCGGGGATAGCAATGTGGTCCTTCAACTCTACCACGAAGTCGTGCCTTGGTGGCACGTTCTCCCTTTCACGCCCCCTGGTTTGAGGCTTTCTTGGTTGATAGGGTTGGTGCTTCGCGAGGGCCTTCTTCTTTGTCGTTTCCTCATGCACCCTTAGGGTTTGAGGTTGACCTGATGCACGCAGACGCGTGGGAACCACACACGTGCGCTTCTCGTTAACCCCCCTTCCACCGCAATATGTGCCACCGCGCGGCGCCTTATCTCGATGAAAGTCTTGGGGCGGTTTCTGATGAGCGATTCGCTGAAGGCCCCAGCACAATGCCCTTTCTGAACGCGTGCACCATCATTGTTTCGTCCTTGGTGTTCAACCTCACCACCTGTGCTTCGAAACAGTGAAGGAACTCCTTCAGGGACTCTCCCTGATATTGTCTTATGTCAAAGAGATCATAAGAGATGGGTGGGGGGCCCGATTCGCGATGTACTATGCTCTGAACAACTTAGTGATTTGTGGGAACGTGTCACGTGGCCATCAGGGAGGCTGATGAACCAATCCATCGTTGTTCCCACCAGGGTGCTCATGAACAGCTTGCATCTCACCGCATCGGAGCCTCCAACCAGCATCCTGTGTGTATGGAAAGCCTTGAGATGGGCCTCTGGGTCTTCCATACTAGTGAAGGTAACTTTGGACCCTACAAACGTGGCTGGTATCACGGCATCCATGATTTCTTACGAGTACGGCATCGAAAACTCTCTGGGCAGCGTCGTAGGTTCTTGATCTTCCTCCTCACGTTTGCCTGCCTGATTTTGCAGATCCCATCTCAATTCCTCATTCGATCGTCGCAGTTCTTCGTTTGTTGCACGCGATGCAGCTAAATCAGTCTGGATGTGTTCTTGGTTTGCTCTCGACGCAGCCACTTCTTCTTAAAGGGTCTGCATCGTTTCCATAACCTGTTGCAGGGGAGGCTTTCGCCCCCATTTGGTGCAACAAATCTCTGCCTCGTATTTCTCATTTTCTCGATCTTTCTGGTTCTTGTTGGTGGGACAATGTTTTGGATCGTGCCCCACGGTGGGCGCCAAATGTTCCTGCCAGTTGACCAAAAACGTCTTCGTGCGTCTACGACAATCTCACGTCCAAGAATCCCTGCGTTCACTCGTGCTTTCCTTCCGATTGAACACCTGAAAACACAAAGACAAAGGGCACCCTAGAGGTCGTTTGCACTCCAACGCTCAAGTCAATCTTAGAGCGAGGAAACACCAAAATTGTTAAGCGTAAAAGCTTTGTGTCACTGTGTGTGTTAAGCGGCATAAATGAATAGCATACCTTACTAAGTTTGTTACTTCCATTTATATAGCCTAAGGTTTCCACTATTTTCGTTACCCAAAAATAGGCTTCTTGAGGGGGTGGGCCCCAGCGCCTCTGTTACCCACTCTTAGGATAACTTAGCGCGTGGGATTCCCTAACTGAAGTGCAACCTCTGACAGGATGACCACCTGGATGCCTCCTCGTGCACCTGATCTCTGGGTCACCCGTCTTGGGAGCTGGAACGTGACCCTCACAGGTCGTATCCTTTCCAGTGGCTCTATACTTCTGTTACGCCTGAACACGTCATCCACTCCACACGCATGGACTCTCGTGACCTAGGCTTCTCCCTTACTGATAACTGGTATGTGGTATGGGATCCACCTCTCGTGGCCTAGCTCTGTTGTTCGAGTCCCTGGTGTCCAAGCTCTCCACACTGCCCAGTGGCATGTCGGTACATCCTGGTGACCGATGTCTGACCACTCTTTGGTTCCTTGACGCACGTGCCTCGCGAGACACTGACCCACGTTGCTCGTGGGACCCCGCTTACGTGGCCCCAACATTACTAGTGGTCAACGACGCCCGAGGACTGGTCGGTACAGTGCCCATGAACATCTTGCACCTCACTGCATCTGACCCACCCAAGATGATCATTTGGGCATTAAATGCAGTAAGATGACTTTCAGGGTCTTCTACTCCTGTGAAAGTGATCTTAGGTGCCACATAATGCGTGGGTACTGGCTCATCCATGATAGCCCGTGAGAAAGGCTCAGGGCAATCTCTCATAGGCGGGTTTGAATCTTGCTCTCTCGGGATACGTCGATCTCCCTAATGTTGGTCTCTACGCAAATCCTCATTGGTTTTGCGTAACTCTTCTTGTACTCTTTCTTGCTCGTGTCTGGACTGTTCTTTGGCCTCTTGGAGATTCCTAATGATCTTCATAAGCTGTTGTAGTGTGGGAGCCTCACCTCCTTCTTGTCCCGATGACACTTGCCTCGTATTCCTCATTATCGTCTGTAGACTCAAACCAAAATGTGGATGGGGGATCAAGTTTTAGCGGGCCCCATAGTGGGCGCCAAATGTTCTCGTCGGTTGACTATGTCGCCGGTTGCCCTCGGGTTGAATGCCTCCTCCTGGAAAACCTCTTCTAGAACCAAATCCACGTCTCCTTGTTGCGTTAGAATAAGGTTCCGTTGAGATAGAGGGTGCCCTACTTGTTGATTACACTCCGACGATCAAGTCAGCTAGGACTCACCAAAAGCAACAGTTTAGAAAAGTGCGTAAAAAGAAACGTACCTTTACCTGGAGACTTACTCTCCTTTCATCACCGCACATGCAACATGCAACAACTCTCCCTGGAGATAAGCAAATCTTAACTGAAAATAATCATATTAAACTTTTATCTCTAACAGAAAATCACCTGCCACGAGCACCAATGATCTTCAAGTGCTATCCGCATACCCACTTTCTGTTACCAATGCATCTCCCTATCTACTTAGGGTTAATAGCAACTAGCCACGTGCAACAAACATGCAACAAAAAAATATTGTCATGTAATAATAACAAATATACACAATAATAACAAATATTATATTCATCCCTCAAACATGTCTATAAACACGTGTATATAAAATTATTTCACGTAACGTCCCTTCTTTGCGTTTTGGGCCCATTCCTGGAAGAGGACCATTTGCACAAATCTCACTCAAGCCCAACAACCGAGTTATCCCCACTCTACCCAAGAGTCGAGTCATCACAAAATTACTACCGAGAACCGAACTCTGATAAGTACAATGATATTTATTTATTTATTCTTCTAAAATTGAAAATTTGAGAATAAATCACTCTCAACTATAATAAATTGAATTGACACTTTCTTTTTTTAAAAAGTACACGATTACTACATTACCCATTTCTGACCCTAAATCCAAATATTTTTATCTGGAAAAATCCGTACCTAAATTTGGTCTATTCCATGTTTCTCCCAACAAACTTGAGACAGGTCCAAGTTAATCCTGCAAGTGTAGGATTGATTATCATCCCTGTCGTGATTAGATTAAAAGAAAACATGTAAGAAAAATAATTTCTAATTTAAATTGAAGAGAAAATTGAAAGAATAATTGATTTTTTTATTTTACTTTCAAACTAGTTTTTTCTCTTTTTTTCAAGCTCTTAATTTGAGTGTGAGAAATAGGATAATTCTCAAAAGAAAAAGAAAACGAGGAGGGAGGGTAAAATATATCCTGAATTGGTTCTTGAAAGTTTTTCCTTGACTGAATTTAGGCTTCAAGAAAAAAAAATTAAAACACGTCTTAAAATTAGTGGAATCACTTTAAAGAATTTTTTTTTATTAAATAACCTCTTAAAAATAGTGGAATCTCCTCAAGAAAAAAAATATAGCAAGTAACCTCTTCGTATTAATTTAGGGTATTTATGGATGGATTGATTGGATTCTTTAAAATTCAAATCTAATTTAAATTAAAATAAAAATTCATATTCATTTTAACTAGATCAATTTATTTAGATTTTTTCAAATGCATTAAATTTAGATTAAATTTACATGGTAATTAGATTAAATTTACTTTCTAAATTATATTAAATTTATTTTAATTTGAACACAGGTTAATCTGACTCGATCTGGGCCTAAATTGACATGATCTAGACCTGGACTGACACCCAAGCCTACTCAGTTAGACATGGACTCGGGTGGACTCTGCTAGACTTGGACCTAGGCCGAATTGGGTTGATCTATGCTCGACTCGACTCAAAGCAACATGGGCTCGGACCGACTCGACTCGACATCGACCTGAACTCTCTCGTCTCGACATCGGCCTGAACTCTCTCAGCCCTAGACATCGACCCGGGCCAATTCGGCTCATCATCGGCCCGGGTCGACTCAGCTCGACATAGACTCAAGTTGACTCGGTTCGACACAGGCTCAAGTTGACTCGGCTCGGCACGAGCCTGGTCTCGGCTCGACACAAGCCAGGGCTGGTTCGACATCGTCCCGGGCTGACTCGACTCAACACAGGGCCAGGCCGACTCGACTTGACATAGGTCCGAGATGACTCGACCCGACTTCGGCTCGAACCGACTCGACTCGACCATCGGATCAGGTCGACTTGACTTGACACGAGCCTGAACAGACTCGACTCGACATAGCCATGGACCGACTCGACATTGGCCCGGATCGATTCGCCTCGACATCGGTTCAGACTGACTCGCCTCGACATCGGCCGGATTGACTCGGCTTGAGATCAGCACAGGCCGACTCGTTTCGACTTTTGCCTAGGCTGACTCTGCTCGACTTTTGCCTAGGCTAACTCTGCTCGACTTTTTCCTAGGCCGAATCGGATCGAGTTTGGCCCGAATCGACTCGACTCGACTTTGGCCTGAACCGAATCAGCTTGACTTTGACTCGGGCCGACTCGGCTCAATATAGACTCAAACTGACTTTGCTCGATTTGAATCCAGATTGACTCGACTCAGGATCAAGTCAAAATATAACCCAAAATTCATTTTAAATAATCAAAAATTATATCCAATTTATATCTAATCCATATCCAATTGAATGGATTGGATTTAAAATCCAAAAATATAGATTTGAATTTAAGCTAAATCCATTTAACTTTTAAATGAGTTAAAGGTAACATCAATTTATATAAATATAAATTAAATTTCACAATTAATTTGTATTTTTTTCTAACCCTTAATATAAATAAGAGTTAAAGTATTTCTTTACCGCAAAGTGTTTCGTATAAAACTCGTTTTTAACCGTAATTTAAAAAGAAGTAGATACGGGAATTAGGAGAAGCGCATTCTCTATCTTCTCTCACTCCCTAGTTACTATTACTATAGTAAGTAAGGTTTTATGATAATTAAATCTAGAGAAAAGAAAAAAAAAGTGACAATGAAGGTTTTTTTTTTAAACTGATATTTTAAAAAATGAGATTAACCATTATTTGTTGACAGTGTAAAATAATGTAACGCTAATACTCAATTACAAATTAGTATTGATATAACTTCTTAAGGACATTTCTATAACAAGTCAACAAATTACTACATAGATTACATGATAATGTAAAAATGTTTTACTGATTCGAATATAGTTTTTTTTTCCTTTGAAAATTCTGCATTTTCTTTTTTCTAAGTCTTAAAATTAAATAATATATGGCTCATCATCTACAGCACTTAATAATTGTTTATTAAGTTCTTTAGGTAAATTTTTAATGAATCTTATATATCAAATCATGCTTAGGAGTTTTTACCTTTTTTCTCTAACACGTCCTGTAATTATTTATTGATAAGAAATTATTGAACAAAGTTGTTTTAATAAGTAATTTTACCAAAATATACAACGTCAACTCACTTATTTTATTACTAAAACCAATTAATCGGTTATTTAACCCTAAGAAAGTGAGATAAGCATTCCAGTTAGTTGCTTCTAGTTAAAAAAAAACCTAGATTGAGCTTATAATAGGTATATTTAATTACGATTAAGACTATAATTAAAAGGGTGTGCTTTTTGTACTTGGTAAAAGATTAATTAATAGATAAACAAATATAGAACAATCATTCCATTGATGGAAGTTTTGCATACAAGTTACAGTATACTATTCTGCATAACTTACTAATATAAAATTAATACAGAGATAGGTTACTGAAAAGAAATTAAATTCTAATAATAGTTACAAATGATTAAAAAATTCTTCATAAAAGAAATACTGGACATTTTAACTTAGTAACAACGAAGTTTTCTTTCTACGAGTTTTCTTTTCTTAACGATCAACTTTCCAACCAAAAATAAAAGAAAAACAATCTAGTCAAAGATGCGGTTACATGCAAACACACATCTCTTAGAGAATAGCACTGGGAAATTTACCCATTTTTGTAAAAACGGGAAAAAATTACACCAGATTTTGTAAATTTCCCAATATCATTGCACATACAAATACAAATAATATTTTTATCTTCTAATGGTTTTCCTCAACCAAACTTTGCTATTACTACTAAAACTTTCGGTGATCCAACAAGTTCTTAATTAAAATGGAACATGAGTTTCCTTGCTACATGGATTTTCTTTCCACGTGCGAGTACAAACACCATCCTATTGGGTTACCTACTAATAGCCATTTACTGTCATTGCGTTAATTTATTGAGTATAGCAACACTAATTTTCTTCGGAAAATTTATAGCTGATATTAAAGGAGAGGTATAGGGGTATAAGGATAACAACACGAGCAACGATTACAACAAAGGTAAAGGAGTTCCGAGGAAAAAAAGCTGGTATACTTGCTCCGTCTATTGGTTTCATACATTTTCTTGAACATCCCTATTGTAAATTAAGCAGTACATAATCTTTTTTTATTATATTTTCGAATGTCATAAATGAAAAGGGTAGGGGGAAAAATGAGTTAGCTTACAACTGAACATCCAAAACTACAGAGTGCCACGTCATGCTGTAATATTTCCTTCCAGCTCTGAAGCATTATCACGCAAAGCTTTAGCTGAGATTCTAATTGTACACCATTGGCGTGACAAATTCAGAAAAAACCTGATAACTAAACAGATCAACAGGAAAGATGATTAGCAACGACTAGCATATTAAATTTTATCAAACTAAAAGCAACTTGGAATAATCCCAAGCAAGACACCATCGAGCTGTGAATACAACTCTATAATGAGTGAAAAATGTGAAGCATACATATCTCGGTTTTCCCATTTTAGCAGTCAGTTTGCAGAAGATTGAGTTACCTTCACACAAAAAGATATTTTGGGACTAAATCTATCATCTGACTATCTTAACATCAATTAAATCCAAAAACTTGAGAACAAGATAGTGCAACACAAATCAACACTAACGCTCGCATTTATATAAAGTTGTATTCAGTGCAAGCAATCTATTGGCCAAGTCTCAGACAGTTAACATAAATGTAAAACATGGACAGATAAGCATGGATGTCTTTCCCCAACTGTTAGTGTAAATAATACATTTCGATAGTATGGAGAGAGAACTACCTGTAGTAATGTATATTCAAGCTTTGTATTCGTTGACACGCAACCATTTGGTACTTGACCACTTATTACCCTTAATCACTGGACAACCACCTGAAAAATAATCAAGAAAACAGTTTTGTTAATTTATCTCCTCTAGTCACTACTAAAACTTGTTACGTAGCCGCACCGATATAATAAGAATTAGAGAAACTAACCATGTAAACTTGATGAATCTAAAGTTGCATCTGGCTTCATGCTCCAAAAAAGTAAAGCATCGCCCCTCCTCGGCTTAATTGAAAGTCCTTTTTTTCCACAATCAGAAAGCTCATTCCACCATGGCACAGAACTAAAATTCCCTTTGGCAGCTGGAAACACTGTCTCACCCCCTTCTTCAACATCAGTACTGCATCATCAAAAAAGCAACAGAGTATGAGCACCGTCCTCATATACAAGAACATTTGAAGTTGACAACTAAGAAAACACATGATGCACTTACAGATACATCAGCACTGTTGCTATTCGCTGACCCCCATTCTTAGTGTTAAAATCATCAAGAAAGTAGTCATAGTGAGGCTCATACTTTTGTCCAACTTCATAGTGCAGAACTTGAAGTCCTTCGCCGTGCTCTGTATATTGTGAGACACAGCTTATGTAATGCTTTGTGAAGTATATAATGAAAAATAGTCTACTATCTTAGATCATAGACCAGAAAACAGATGCCAAAGGCGACTTAAAATATTTCATTGAAGGCACATGCACAACATCTACGACTACACAAACCATCTCAATCATAGACAAAATGTTCACCAGATTAAAGCAATTAGATATTACCATCAACTTAAACATGTAGGTGAACCAGAAAAAAATAAGAAGAACCAGCAATAAATCTGTTATGGTAATATTTTAAAGTTACTATAAACAAGATAAAAAGTGCAAAATACTTACCAACAGGAATGAAACTAAAGTCAGCAATTTTTTTCTCAATATTCCTGACAATCTTATCACGACCTCTGGGCAGAAAAGTTCCAGAGCTTGTACGTACTCTACATGTTAAAGGAAAACATACAGGTAAAATTTACGATTTTGGCAGTTTTAATAACGCAAAAGAAATCCTTGTTAATACCAAAGGACTTGAGACAAAATGGGAAATAGTCCAACCTGCTGTCTTTACTCTTTCCTGTTTCACTGTCTACAACCGTTGACTTTTGCATACTTGGCTTTGCTATGTCAATTAGATAATCGCATTCCTCCTTCGTCTACCAGATCATTCAGAATAAGCATTAGTATTTGGAAGGTAGAGACGTTATAAATTATAATGCATCATATTAAATCGTTGATGCTCCAAATGAGCAAGAACCTTAACCAAAACACAATGTCATTCAATCATGCTAAAATCACATCCAAACATTGAAATACATACACCATTCGAACTTTATGCCAAGCATAATTCAGCCAACAAAAACTCCAAAAATTGCAACGATATCATACCCTTCCAATTACAAAGGCAGTGAAACAAAGTGACACTCCTAATCGAGAACTATAAGGAGCTAAAACACCATGAACTTCTGCGTCAAGATGAAATCTTAGCACTAAACCCTATATCCATTCCTCTCCAGCACAATCTTCGTAAATCTAACCCTAATTGCACTGGATCATTAACGTAAGATCCACGATATTAACATTAAACCTATTTTCTCAGAATTTTTTAACAAGCCAACAATATTCCACATGAGCATACGTTTCCTTTTAATTTTCCAACATTTTCACAAGCCACGACCTTTGAAAAGAGAAACCACGACAGAAATTGGGAACGGAAGTCACACAAGCACGCAAAAGCAAGGCAAAATGAGGTGAAAAGGCGAATGACAACAAGAAACAACTTCGATTAAAATCCACTACAAAAGTCAGCGCACAGCGAATTTGCAAGCGCGTGGAAGCAATTGGCATAGCGCGAAACCTACCAGAAAATTGTGGTAAACAAAAGCTCTCGGCTCCCACGACACTACTTCAACCCACTGCTCTCCCCTCTCCTCGTCATCGTCGGAACTGAATTACAAATAAAAAACAGAAAATAATAAATAATAAATAATAGATTAATAGTAGAGACAATGAGGAAGGTGAGGTAACATACGTTTGGATTGTGTTGCGAGCAATGGAAGTGAGATCGTTGGGTTTGGGCAAATCGTTGCGCGAGGAGGATGGAATGGAGAGGATGCCGAGCGCGAGGAGAATGAGGATGAGGAAGGTGAAGACGAGTAAGAGAGTGAGGATGAGCGTTGACGAAGACGATGATTTGCGAGGTTGAAGACGCGAGTACCTGGGTTTCGCCATTGTTAGTTACGCTTGAGCTCTGATCCACGAGATCTGAAACTCGATCAAACTGAACACGTGGATTGGATTTGAACAGAGTGCGCTATTTTGTTGCTGTGTCAATAATCGTGCGTGTGTGTATGTATGTATTGTGTTGTTGTCTTTGGACCAGCGAAGGTGGAAGGAAGAAAAGGGGGGAAGAGGGCTTGTCTCTTTCTCCTCTTCCTATTATTATTACTACACTGCACTCATCATCACACCAGTTTTCTAAACTTCTTAATTCATGCCATTTACTTTTTTTTATTTAATGCAATTTTCAAATTCTTTTTTCAATAGTTTTTTTATTAAATTCGAAAATTTACTCAAACGAAACCCAATTTCAACTGTAACAACATGGTGTATAAAACGTACCTTATTATCCTAATCTAAATTTAATAGCCTCCACTCTTTCTCACGTTCAGAATAATTTAAGAATTTATAAGTTGACGTACTGCAGTCTCTCACTCTTTTTTTTCTTCCAACTAAGCGTAAAATTAGCTGGCAAAGATCGTGAGGTAGAAAAGAAAAGAAAAGAAAAGAAAAAGTGTGACTGTTAAATATTGTTAAACTAATACCTGTTGAATATTTTCATATTAAAAAAATAGTATGCGAATTCCACGAACCAAACAAATTGGCTGCATCCAGCTATACTTTACGACTTCTGCGAAATCAAACAGTTATATGTTACATGAAACCGAATATTTATCTCACTCTGTACAAATCTTTCAAACTATTCGGTGTTTGATAATGTCTTTCAAACTATTACAGGGGAGTTAATTTCGAATGAGTCTTAGTTATTTGAGTTTAACTGTTTTTATTTCCCAACAGTTGTAATTTTGAGTTGGTATGTTCTGGATATGGTGCCCTTTTTCAGTAGTTCAACTCATTTCTATGTTCTCGATAGATATGCGCTTTTTGAATAGATAAACTAATTTCTATTTTATTTATGTTAAGATTCAATTTTATAAAGTCAAATTCTCCTTCCAACTCCATACATTTTTCTGTATTTCTAAATTAATTCTAAAATGTGAGTTTTAATATTTAAAATAAATTTAAATAACTTAAATAAAGTATAACCTCGTATTTCTAAATAACTTAAGTTGTATTTTCATACTTTTTATTCTAAATTTATTTCTATTTAATGATTTTGTTTTAGTAAGGATATTGTTGGAATTTAAAATATATATATATATATAATAGAAAAGAAAGTACGAAAATACAGGAGAATTTGCCTTTTATAATTGTCTAACATCATATTCAATTAACTTGTATCAGAAAATATTTTGTATGAGTGATTTAAAAATATTGATTTCTTTGATTGATAATCTTGCTGTAGAAATGATAATGGGATATGTGAGATAGACTTTATATCATCTAAGTCTTTTTTTATCTAACACATTTATTGCTATGCTTTTAAATATTTTATTTGTTTTAAAAAATCATGTTGCAACAATTTTTTAAATAGATTTAGAAATTTATCTTTAAATATATTTATAGTCTTAAACTTTTCAAAAAAAGGTAAAAAGTATATATTTTTAAAATTATATAATTAAAATTAGGTATATTACTTCTTGCTATGAAAGACAGATTCCAACAAACAAATGATAATACTAATAACTCTACATGAGATTTAATTTATTTAGTCTAAAGAGTATGGTTTTTAATTAAATGGGGAATAAAAATATTTATAAGTAGATTAAATAAAATTCCATTCTTTATTTATTCTATGATTTTATCTCTCTAAACTAATATATATTTTTTATTTTTTTTCTCAAATTCAATATTAATTGTTTGTTTATCATTTTCACGATTAGATTTTACTTTTAAGGTAAAAACAAGTAGATTAAGATAGACCAATCAAAATCTTAATATAGATAAATGTTTTGTCTTTTATAGTGAATTCTATCTTCTTCTTTTTTCTTTTCCTTGAAGTTTTACATTACATATGTTTAAATCAATTGGGAATTAGAAATAAGCTAATGATCTTTGAAAATGTTGTATTGAAATTATGGATAAGTATTAGGTTTTTTGTTTTTTTTTTTTGTGAAATTATCTCCATGTAAGGAAAAATTAAATTCATGAAATGATCTTAATGTTGATGATATTCATATTTGTATATGAATGAGAATTTGTTCAGGTAGCTAGGAAAGTTGTATCTTTATTTTGATTAAGTTGGAGAATTGGATATTGTAGTTCTTGATCACCATTTTAAGTTTTGTATCATCAAGTTGAGAATGAATAATTATTTTAATTATGTTACATTTAATATTGAGTTATTATTCAACAGACACTCAACATTTATTATATACATACACATTGTATTATTCAATAGTAAAACATTTCATCGATGAATAAAACCTTTCACCTAGTCTATAACTTGATATTTGAAAAAGAAAAATGTAAAAAAAAAAAAAAAAAAAAAAACCATTTTTTTTTTTGAATTTTTTTTTTTTTAATGTAGAGGTGTGGGGGGGGTTTTTGTTTTGTTTTATTTATTTATTT
>Ga0123342_1007143_pt1 | contig 14960 bp, 17 predicted proteins | sample Turbeawhitnodule_FD_89960 | JGI IMG/M metagenome (GOLD analysis project Ga0123342, IMG submission 89960) | Root nodule microbial communities of legume samples collected from Mexico - Turtle bean Mexico white nodule | ecosystem: Host-associated > Plants > Roots > Nodule | place: Mexico: Nepantla... | reverse complement strand
TTCCCCCCCCCCCCCCCCCTCTAGTTTAAAGTCATCCATTCTAACAACTTCTACATACAAAAGACTAATTGGGAGACTCGTCTACTTGACCAACACTTGACTTGACATTGCCTTTAGAGTCAACAACCTTAGCCAATTTATCTTTATTGCTACTACACTCCACCAGCAAGCTATTTCTCGACTTCTACGTTATCTCAAAGGCAACCCTGCCGATGGCATGTATCTACCTTGCACCAATACTCTTCAACTTCGGTGTTTTAGTGATTTTGATTGGGCCACATGTCCTGAAACAAGCAAATCCATCACGGCTTACTCTATCTGTGAGGTTTTACCTAGTATATATGAAGTCAGTTTTATCCTTGTGTCTGTCGTTATGATTATCTTTTTACAGTCTGGTTAATGCTAATAAATCCAAATTTCCTTCTTATGTTATTTCTTTTACATTATTCATTTACATCAGTCTCTTACCTAAATGATCAAGGGTGGACCCAAGGCCCGTAACCCAACAATTTTAATAAAAAATAGAACATTGAAAGTTGATTTTTGAGTAAGTTTTTCTTTGCTATTTTTTTTTTTTTTTTGAATTGGTCTTCCAGAAAAGAGATTTGTTAAGGGTACCATGTTAAGAGTAATGACTACGAGGCTTTTTATTTGAGATTTTTGAGAGTTAAATATTTATTGGTCTAAAAATTTATTTAGATTATTGATTAGTTCTCGAACACTCATTCGATTATGATAAAGAAAAAGAGTTATTGATTCAGTTTTTTATTTTATTCCTTTATTAGTGAATTTGGAACTGTAAACTTCATTAATCTAATTATAAAGAAAAAGAAAATTAGTTATAAATATTTTTTATAGCACTTTAAAATAAATCGTATAATATTTTGTTTAAAATAAATCGTAGACACAACTTGTTTCTAATATTTTGTTTGAGAATATTGAAAGTCTTGTAAATTTTGATATAGATAATGATGAATTTAGAAATATTCGTTATAATAGTTTTTATCTCTGAAATATATTTAAGATGCTTATAGCCACCTCTAATTTCTATACATTCTTTCCAAATGTATTTCAAAGTGATGTGAATCAGTTCAATCAAACGCATGTAATTAATTTAAATTTGAATTATGAAATTCATTCATCAATCTGATCCACTGAACACTGGTAACTGGTTTGAGCTACATAGCAGCTTCACTTGAAACTTCTTTGCACAGAAGATGAGCAAATGAAGCACGTGAAACAAAAGCACAAGAACAGTTATGATTATCCAAATAGCAGACAAAGACATGTTCATGGTATCAACTTTGTGAGCAAGGTGATGGGGTGTCACCAATCGCTGCGCCGAAACGTAGGTGTGACTCATTGAAGTGAGTGCCAAGAACAACGCAGCGATCAACATCCACATCATGGGCTTGTTGTCAAGCCGAAGGCCACTAACGAGCATCACCACCACACAAAGAGAAGAAAAGAATGAGATAGTGTTGAAGGTCGCGAATGTTACAAACCCTTCTTGTGTCAAATCATAAGCCAAAATTGCAGTGCCTGCTTTACATATGCCATAAGAACTGCAATTGAGTCCACCAGAGAATGTGTCTTCTTGCCAGACCCCACCCGGTGGAGTTATTACTGACTGAAAAGTCATGGTGGCGATTACAGTGGCCACTACCATCAAACTCCCACGTTTTTCTTCTATCCAATTAGGTCGGTATTGCAGGTACCTAAACCATAGGGTTTCCCAGAGTTTCATTCTCTTGGATTCTTGTGGTTGTTGAGTAGGGATAATGCGTGGTGATGATGATGATGACCCTTGTTGTGCCGTGATGCTTTGAACTCCATCTTCAGTTAGCATGTCTTCCATTTTTAGGGTTATGAAATCACTTGGACCACGCTCCAAAACCTCAAAATTTGTTAAACCTACCTCGTTTAAATCTCTAGCTGCTGTTCTCATTTCTGGTAGCGTAAGTAAGTATTTTATGGTCTACAAAATTATATAAAAACGAATTACTATTGTTTAATTTGTTTTCTCAGCATAATGATGACATGCAGTATCAACAATAGGAGATATAGTATTTGTAATCTCAAATCATGCTTCACTTAAATTCCTTAAGCTCGTGCAGTTATTGATGACGCAAGAAGTCTACAATCTTACATAATTGGAAATGCTAATGAGATAATAATTTGGGAGAGTCACTACTATGAAAGGAAAATGATGCATGAACACAACATACTAAATGATATCTATTGAAAGAAAACAAAATATAAAATTTGGTAAGTTTTTTTAACTTATTTTAATGAGCTTTTGGGTTTAATTCATGAATTAACGCAGAGATATGTGGTTAATTAACTATCTATCTAAGACGCTTTAGATACTAAATAGTACCTTAATTTGTTTGAGCTTCAGTGCTAAATGCAGAACCGTGTTACCCTTCTTATCTTTGGCAAGCAGGAACTGTTGGTTCATTGTTGCTGATTGCACAAAGAATTTCAAGGCCTCCAAATGATTATACCTAACACACAAGTGCAAAACAGAACCATCATCAGTGATACGATGAATGGAGTCTGGTCTGGCTCTGGTCAACTCCTGAATAGCTCCTAGGCGTCCTCTAATTGCAGCCAAGTGGAGAGGAAGCATGTCATCTTTGTCCACAGCATAGCAAACATCAGGGTTTGTCAGTAAAAGTGATTTCACAACCTTAGTGTGCCCTTCAGCACAAGCTAGATGAAGAGGGACACGTCCTTCGGAGTCAGCTTCACTTACTAAACTGGGTTTTCTTTTGACAAGAGCCTCACAGAATTCCAAATGTCCAAGCAAAGAGGCTATATGTAATGGGGTTTCACTGAAGGGAGAGAGTGAAACTCTATACAGAATTAGAGGGTTCCTTTGGATCAGGGTGTTTAGGGTACTTACACAACCATTTAGTGATGCTTCATAGAGTGTTGTTATTGTGTGATCCTCTAGATTTGGAGTTGCCTTCACCTCCATTATTAGAAAGGGTAACCAAATGAAATATCTTTCTTAGGAAAGCCAAAGAATTGGTTGATATATATAGAAGGTAGAGATGTATCACACAGAAGACTAAACAACAACCCAGTATACAATCCATGAAACATGAGACATGAGACAAGACACAAAATAGGAAATAGTCTCCAACGTTGACACTATATGCTACCAGTCAGTCAATGGAAAGACTTGAACTCACCAAACATTAATATTGCAGAAGATTAAACATAGCTAGTCAAGGTATTTTGTTAGCAAATCAGCTAATGTTCATACTTGGATCTTTTTTTATCTTCCGCGAATGTTTATTATCCAATCAAAGGGCTTTACTTTGCATTTTGGAGATCGATGGTAAACAAGGGCACGTATATAGGACTTTTAGGGTGGAATTGTGTGTGAAGGGATGGAAGCAAGGTCATGTTGTACTAAGACATTGATGGTCAAAAACGGTATGTACGACTTGTGTGTGGGTTTGCCGAACTATGCTCCAACGACTGGTTCGATTGTTGACAATTGAACTTGGTTGAAGACCAAGGATTTCAATGTCCCAAATATCATGACCAATAATTTCTGGTTTCATCTTTGTCAAAGTTTTTTATGTTGTATTTAACTTTTTTTCAATTTCGTTATTTGGTTCAAAGAGAGGTTTGTCATTTCGCCCACTCATGGAGGTGCCGGTTTATAAACATGGAATACCCCCCGCCAGCATAGACAAATGTATTTTCCTCATTGTCCTTGCCAAATTTCTCATGATCAAATCCTGCTCTCAGCATTAAAAATCCAGCTCTTTGCACAAAGATATGAGAACTTTTGTGAACCTCAGAGTATACAACCCTACAAAAGTTAAGACGCACCCCTTCGCACAAACAAAAAAAATATCTTGAAATGTTTCCAGAATTTCCTTTCCAAAAGTAAAGAGAATGTGTGTTGATTTTTATAAAGTACGTGTAGAAATACCCATTTTTTCACAGTAGTAAGTTGGTTCATTTCAAGTCAAAAAAAGTTTTACAAATTAAGTAAGCCTCAATTAAATTTGTTCAATTTTTATAGAAAAAATGTATATTATAATTCATAACCTTGTTCTTAAGGAGCAGATCGTTGATTATGTTGAGTCTTGACCATTGCTATGACCGTGGAAGTCACAGGATTTGTCACCCCTGATTATATTGCTGGGATATCCTTCGGTTATTTATGGGGACGATGCTTTTAGTTATGGGTTTGAGTCACACACTCCGCTAGGTCTCTGAGTAAAGAAAAGGAAGAAAACTGCATAACCACAAGAAATAGTTCTTTAGAGATAGAGAGAAAGAATTGCCCTGAATGATAGCCATATGGGAAATTGTTGTCTTAAAGAGGCTAACATGTATGTGTATCCTTTTATAAAAAAAAAAACTATACAGCCAATACATTTCGCTAAAGAAATAAGATTGTGATAACTAATACTGCTAGATTTGAACAGGAGTAGTATATCTCACAAGCGTCATCTTCATCGCAGTGAGAAAAAAACTCAAACAGAATGTAGATTTGGGGGAGGTTACCAGCAATGCCACGTTAATGGTGGTAGGTACTATGAATGCCCCTAAAGCTAAAAGAATTAATCCGTTACGAGACTAATTTAAAACAAGTAATCCAAATTAAATTGAACTCTCAAAAGCTGTAAATTTCTGAAAATTACGATCCGATTGTCCCTTCAAAAGTTCAAACACCAGTTTCTCATCAATCAAGCTATATAATTCAACAGCAGTGAGAAGTTTCTCTATAAGCACGCTCATCTTTAACATGACTAAACAGAATATGGATCAATTTCCAAAATCAATGAAATTGGAAGAGAACTATATATTGAATTAAAATCAGTCATAGTTTGAGATTCAAAGCCCCCAAAATATAAATGACATTTGTTCGCATAATACAAATGAATTGAAATTTGTTCGCGTGATTAATACATTAAAAAAAAGGACAAGAGGACTGGGGATACTAGAGGAACTATTTCACATATACAGCCCTTCAGGCACCCCTTCTTTCTTCTTAAACATCACTTTATCCTTGGCCTTCTTAAAGTCAGCATGAGTCACCTAAACAAGACAACAGAAAAAGCATTAGTAGGAATATATCATAAATTGGGGAGAGAAAACTTCAAATGATTTATAGATATATAATACAAACCAAAGAGAATACAAACAAATGAAAAACTTTGATAGGTAAAGATATTATTTACTTCAATAGCATACAAAATTTGACCCAAGTCCTAGTGTATGCTCGTCATCTTACTAACTTATGACTTATCAGTGACCACCACTGGAATCAAAACGCAGCATCTTTCTGTCGACACTGATTAAAGAGGTAACAAAACAAGGAATACTTCCACAATATATAAATTAAAAAAATTTGCTAAATTAATGTCCGTTAACTATCTTGTACCTGCATATTCCTTCAGTTCAAAACTTATGACTAAAATGATAGGATTTCAACTAAAACGTACTTGAAAGGAAAATAGTTGGAACTCTAATATCTACTTTCAGTTGTTGCAAGGCAAGGAGAGGTGGAAAAAGTATGCAAGAAACTCCATTAATTATAAATGAAAACAATTTGCTAACATAATTTATTATTTTACATTACTTGTTTTGCACTTGATTATTTCTTCTGTTCAAATATTATGTGAAAACTGATTGATTTCATTCACTAAAACACTTGTAAAGGAAAGTAGTAGGAACTGTAATATCTACTGTCAGTTGTTTGCTGGGAAAGGTTGAAAAAAGTATGCAAGGAACTCCAATTACTCTTACCTTGTTTAAAATAAATGAGGTGGAAAAATCTTTGTGCCTTTTAAAGAAAGGCACACTCAAATTTCATTTCATCCCAATTAATCCATAAACTCCTACTATTATTAACTTAAAATAATAGTTTAAAGTAATAGATTAAAAAAACTAATGGATATAAACTGCAAAAATCTCAAGAAGTCTATTTGCAAGGCATAAACTTAAAGATGATTGTTTACTCTTTTCCCTAATAAAAAGAAACTAGAAGGTTCAATTTTGTTTATCATTAGTAACTTAATCCCAAGTTATAGAACTAAAAGGTTCAGTTCTGTTTATCATTAGTAACTTAACAAGTTAGTAGAAGGGTTTATTATAACAATAGTAAAAGAAAGTTCAAGGAATCTAAATTTGCAAAAATAGAGTTTAGGATAGTTACGTATTCTTTTCTCTTCTTTTTCTAACTTATTTCTACTTTCGCTTTCTCTTGTACTACACCATTAAAGGATGTCATTACATTTCCTAATATAAAAGAATTGATTGATAAAGCCACAACAAATATCCACACAAAACCAACTCTGTATGTAGGAACATCATTCTTCTCAATCCTATACATTCTGTCTACATTCATTGAGATAGAGTTGAGGGATATTATTTTACATTTCCTCGGAAAGATTCCAAGCATTGTAACTTTTGGAGAAATCCACCAAAGCAATAGTTTTACTTGGCTTAATATTTAGGCCTTATCAAAATGAGCTTGCAAAAACTAGCAACTTCCAAACAACAATGAAGACTATTTTTGTATCATAAACAATAGAGAAACAATGAGATTTCTTACCTTCATTCGGCGTTCTCGCAGAGCAAGTAAACCAGCTTCAGTACATATTGCCTTTATATCAGCTCCAGAGAATTCATCTTTAGTCATAACAAATTCTTCCAAGTTGACATCATCAGCTAATGTCATCCTCGATGTGTGTATCTTAATTTAAAAGTATGAAAACTTTAGGTGTATGGTTGACCAGAGCATGCATATCAAGATATAACATAGAATCCAAAGAAACAACATTGCGTGAATTTGGGTTAGTTTATTTAGGAAAATAATTGTTTTTTTTAACAGCTTCCTAAGAGACATTTAAGAAAAAATATTATTTTATTTCCCATGATTGGCCATTTGTTTAAGCTTTAAAAAGGTAATTTTGCAATATAGCATTGTTTCTCATAATTTATTTGTTCCAAAACAATTTACATATTTAGCTCATGCAAAAAAGGAAAAAGAATTCTTTAAATTTTTACTTTTTCAAAAAGTGACACTATTATTATGATTTTTGAAACATGTGTTGTAATTAAAAAAAAGAGCACAAATGAACCAGGCCATAAAGCATTACCAAAAACACGGTATGTGTATTGCCTCACAAAATTAATCATGCCTACCTGGAAAATACGTCTCCTAGTTTTGATATCTGGAAGAGGAAATTCTATCTTTCTGTCAATTCGACCAGGTCGTAGCAAAGCTGGATCAAGACTTTCAATTCTATTGGTTGCCAGAATCACTTTTACATCTCCTCTTGAATCAAAACCATCTAACTGGTTCAGCAACTCTAACATGGTCCTTTGGATTTCACGTTCTCCACCTGAGTGAGCATCATACCTGTAAAAACGTGTTTATAGGTAAGCTCGTGAATATAGGAAAAGAATCATAGGAAAAGAATCCTATACAATACATCACTCTTCGACTTCATGACAGTTAAAGTTGGGGTTTAAATTACCTTTTTGTACCAACAGCATCAATTTCATCAATGAATACAATGGAAGGAGAAAGATCATCAGCAACTCTGAAAAGTTCCCTCACAAGTTTTGGGCCATCTCCCAAGTATTTTTGTATCAATTCACTACCAACAACACGTAAGAATGTAGCCGATGTTGAGTTTGCCACAGCCTGAATAAACAAAAGGCAGTGTCTTATTAAAAGCAATAGCATTACAGGCAATCATGCATTAGAAGACACAGGTCATGCTTGTAACTGCATAGGTCAAGTATTATTTTAAAAGATCGAAGAATATATACACTCAAGGATTATTGATAAAAGTAACTTGTCAGTTGCTTATTTTCCATACAAATAGTTCTATTCATTCTTAAAAGAGCTATAAAATTCTAATACAATATTACAGTATTGTCTACCAATCAGAAAGATTAAACAACTTTGACCTGGGATTTTGCATACGCCTTTAAAACCTATAGTGATCAACACACTCAAAAACACCTTGTAGCATGGTGAATACGAAGTAAAACACCTTGTAGCATAAGTGAATACGTATTAAAACACCTTGTAGCATGAGTCATGCTTAACAGTGTCAGCTGTGCATGCCGGTATTTCAAATCCAACACAGAAGCTTTCATTGTGACATCCAATAACCATTTACTTGTGTCATTCAGTAACTCCTGCAAAGTATGACAGGAATCTTGGCCTGGACATAAGGGATTTAGAGGAAGACAAATTGTTAGCCTAGGTCCAAAATTACCACCCATATAGAAGGTATATTCTAGGAGGGTGGCTGGGTTCATGTGAGGGATAAACCTGCTATTCAGCTGAACTAGTCATCATTATAGGGAAGAAAAGGGGAGTGCAGAAGGCAGGTGGGGAGTACTAGGTTTTAGTAGCAGTGAATAGTCTCTAACAGGAGACTGGCTCTGGTAGGAGACTTACAAGTTACAACTGTCTGGTTTTCTGAATTCCAAGAATACAATGAACATCAGAAACTGTGTTTGCATTCTCTTTTTCCTACTGGTGTTCATCAAAGCCACAGACAAATAGCTAGGAAACAACAAGAGAATTCCTGAAAGTACCATTATAAACAAGGCAAACACAGACAATGATTTTCACACAGTACAAACAAGACAATCAGACGAAATCTCTTTTTGTCCACATACATTAGAGCAAAGTATTCAAAACTACATAGTATTAACTTATCATGAAGAATTCTCAGCATTTCAGCTTAAGGAAGCATTTAGTACTGTGAATCTTTTATTCCCCACTAAATCAGTTTCCTGTGAATGAATTCCCAGAAAAAGGATTCCCAGGAAAATTTGTAAAATATATTTTATTATTATTGAACTTTTCTGGGAATAGTATGTTTATTACCAATTACTATGAGAAAGTTTAGTAACTTTATCACAGGAAAGTTTTATTTCCATTTATTGACATATTAACATTCCCAATAACCTTTTTTGTCTAGCAAATATTTTTATTCTCTTCTACCAAACATGGGAAACTTTTATTTGCATGTCACTTTCCCAAGAGTGTCAAAACATTCCTTAAATCAAAACACCACTTAAATATAAAGGTAGTAAAAAGGAGAAAAAAAAATGCCGAAACTCCATTAAAAAAGCCCTATACGAAGCAAAAATTAACACAAACCTTTGCAAGCAAGGTCTTCCCAGTTCCTGGTTCTCCGTATAATATGACCCCCTTAGGAGGCTTAATACCAATGTCTTCATATAGTTCAGGATGTGTCAGGGGTAGCTCAACTGCTTCCTTAATTTCCTGTATCTGGGCGTCTAAACCACCAATGTCAGCATAAGATTCCAGAGGAGCCTTCTCAACCTTCATGACAGAGACCATCGGATCAACTTCATCTTGAAGAAGCCCAACAACAGAAAGAACCTGATAAAAAAAATACAAAATCATTAAACCACCTGAACCACTCCAAGCACATGACCAATTCAATTAAAAAACAATAATCATGTCAAAATCAAAGATCACGTTATGCTTCAGAAGAATATTTCAACCACAAACTTTTCCTTCTCTCTTATCAGCTTCAGATGCTCCCAAATCACACACATTAAGCTTGTTACTTCCAAAAAGATAGGACTAATTCTTTAATTATACATTGTGTAAATATTATTAGACAATTTACCATGACTCCTATTCACAAACTATGTACTCCAACATCCTACTGTCAACAACCTCAAACACACACACACACACAATAACTTTAACAATCTAAGGATACATATTCCATGACCCCCTAGTTAAAATCCATTGAAATAACCTAAGAAAAGTCCACGACTGCAATCTTGGCTACAAAATTGAGGTGTTTGGGATCTCAGTGACCGCAATTGTGGCCACATAAGCCACTTTTGTCTGCAATTTCCACAAAACCTCGCCTGGATATAAAAACTTCATACAAAAAAAATTGTTATAAGCTTCACACAAGCAGACGAACAAGTGATTCTTATCGATCTCAAAGTCAAACCCTAGGCAACGAGCAATTTCCAATAATTTCACACATTTCATTTCTACAATTGAACCAAAAAAGCGTAAAGCGAGTAAAATAACCTTATTATGCATCAAAATAGCGCAACCAGGCTCCAACTGATCCTTATCGACGAAAGACAAGATTCCGACGTAGTACTCCGGGCCAACGGAGGAGGAAACAATGGCGTGGTTCTCGTCGATGAGTTCTTCGAGATTTCCGACGCTCATGGGAGAGCCTCGAAGATCGTCGACCTTGGATCTGTCTTCCTCGGCCTTCTCCTCCTGAGGCTTGAGGCGCTCCTGATTCGCCACGAACTCCTCCTCCATCAACAGGTAATCCTTGATTCGCTCAAGCTTCAGTAGCCTCAGCTTGCACTTCGTCACCGGAGTCACCGTCGGCAGACGCGCCGCCGCCTCCGGACCCTTCTGCTTCCGCTGTTTCCGCCCGACGCGGGTTGGCGGCGCCGCCGGCTCAAACTTCTTCTCCTTCTTGTCGCCGCCATCAGGCTTCCGGTCGCCCTGCCGGTTCATGCCGCCCGGAGTTCCCTGACCCATAGATTCCAAAATTCAAAAGTCGAAGAAGGCGTACACAAACCACAACGAGGGTTCACTCGGAGTTACCAAAAAATAACCTCAAAATCGTGTTATGTAATACACTACTCTAAGATATACACTATTTAGTTAGCTCAATAATAATAAAAATAATAATAATAATAATAATAACAATCTATTTTATATATTTATACCCGATAACTAATTTAATATATAGATTAAAAATATTTTTTATCATTTTACTTAAATCAAATATATTTTTAAAAATGAAATGAATATAAGTTTAATATGAATCGTATGTTGAAATTAGCGAAGAACCTTTCCCAAGAACTCGTTGTCTTTTTCATTTATAAAATTATTTGTTATGCCCATATTATTATTATTCTTTTTGTCTTCTGTTTATTGACCTTAAACATATTTTATGGAGTAAAGGGGAAAGAAGAAGATGGATCTTCCATTTTATTAGATAAAAAATACAAAAATCTTGCAGAGATGTCGAAAATTGTTAACATACAATAGCTAAAGAAATTGTTGTACTTGAGTTTTTGATCAAGAATGGGTGCAAAAGGAATAGATGAAATTTGGGGAAAACAAGAGAGAAAGAACTTGATTCTTTCTTTTTTATATTTCTTGACACACAATTCTTGAGTAACAATTAAACCCTCAACCTCTTCAATGGTGCTTTCAACAAAAACAAAAACAGAATTATATTAAAAAGTAAAGACCAAATGTTCTTTAACAGATATTGGATATCTCTCCAATGGAAGAAAAAGAATGAACAAGAATTTGATATGATTGAATGTATGATGAAAAACACACATATTTTCCATACTTCAGATGAATGAACATATCCAAGAACAGATGAGAAGATAGCACTAGAAAGAAAGGAGTAAAGTTACAGAAGAATCATTTGATGCTGTTGTTCTTAAGAAAGATATTCCATAGTAATACAATTAACATCAAAGTCTTACCATATGAGAAAATGTGATGGAACTTGTGGACACTGCAATAGGAAGTTCTTGTGATCAAGCTTCTCAAAGAAAAAAAGAAAGGCTGACAAAATGGCAAGAAAAGAAAAGGATCAAAACTATCTCTTCGTATCGTATTAAGACTAACAAAAATGAGTTTCATTATATATAGAGAGAGAGGAGCATACCAAAGGAAAACCAATTGTAGTAAGAAACTATACAAGACACAGAAATCTGTAACATATATCGTGTATATGTATTGAAATTCGAATTACAAAGTTAATTGGTTCATTCGTCTATTAAAAATATTATGGTAAAATTGTTTTAATTTTTTGTTTGCTTTGTGCAAGTATAATTGCAACATCAAATAGTGTTCGTGTCCAATAAAAATCAAGATTTTAAATTCTAAAGTTGGTAAGTAGAATATTAGTAACTCATTAGATATTAATTTAAAATTATTTATTATTAATAAAAATTATTTAGTTGTTATAATTTCTAAAATAATATTTAATTCAATTAATATGGTAACTAATTATTTTTAAAAAATTATTTAATAATTTTCTTCTATTTGATAAAAAAAATACATTCTTTATTTAACTTACACACTTATAAAAGTCAGAATAGACTAAATAATAATAAAATATTTATATTCTATATAAAAGAGAGATAAATAGGATAATTAGGAATAATAACTCTACTGAAATGAACTAGTAAAAAGAAGCTTTTATTATTATTTGTTTACTCATTTACTTGGTTTATTTGTTATCCTTGCATAAGCTTTACAAAAACTGTTTTTTTTATATAGAATATCCTAAAATTATCTTTTGAAAAAATTTGCAAAACTTTTTTAAACTCTATTAAATCTCTTATCTTTTAGAGCTAAACTTGGTACAAATTAGTATAGATTACTGTCCAATTTTTTGCTTACAAGGTTAAATAATTTCAAGAACTTATTATAATTTTTGTGATTTTATATATTTGTTTGTGAATCATGAATAACACTACGAAAATTCGTAACATGTATTATGGATGAATTGTCTTAAGAAACATAGCAATATATTTTTTAGAATATATCATAAATATTTAAATGCAAATACTCTAAACTTGAATATGTTTTTTAATTAAATAATTTGAAGATGAAAAGGCATCACTTCATTTTAATTAATTGGAATAAATAATTCATTTTATGTTTGCGTATTTATAAAGAAAATATTACAACAACAAAATTGTATATTTTAATAGATTCATTGGATTTGGCTCAAATTTAAGTAATATTTTTTCGGAAAAAACGGTATTATACATAAGTAACATTGTTAAACTTGACAATGTGTCTGGATGAAGAATTTTAAAATTTGTAGGAAAATTAAATATATTAAATTTGAATTATTTTTATTCGTAATGGTTTAATTTTTAAAATATTTTGTTTGCATAATACAATTAAAAGATTATTCAATCTTAATTTTTTTATTTAGTAGAGTATTTTGATTATCACTAAATATAAAAAATTACCACAAAAATAATATGAATGACATCGATGAAAAAAAAAACAATTCCTGCAATCATTTAAAAAAAATAACTACTAAGTACTTTAACTAAAAAATTTGGCTAATATTCCACGAAGAAATAAATTACAAAAAATAATTGTATCGATAAGTAAATATTATCCAAGTCCATAGGATGACGATTTTAAAAACTAAAGCAAAAAATTATAATATAAGAAACTGGGAAGATTCAACATTTAATTTAAATCCCTCAATGTTTTTTTTTTTTAAAATAAAACTTTTCATGTTAAACATTACTATGTAACTTAAAATCTCAACTAAACTGACACTTCAAGTAACAACAATTATTTGTCATCACATGAAAAAAAAGTATTATTAAACAAAATAAAATACAAAAATACGGGAGACTAGACTAAAACTCATATGTTAAGAAAAACGATACATAGGTAGATTATACCTATTCATAAAGAATTTTAAGAACAAACAAGATGAAAGCCTATTATACCAATGAAAAGATTCTCTATGAAAAAAATCCTAAATTAGCCAACTTATCAATCACACGCATTTCCTTCACGAAAAATATGAGTAACCCCGTAAACCTAATTTTCCCACATTAATTAAGACAAACATTTCATAAGCAGGAACATTTGTCTTAGCAGTAAACGCAACACAAACCAAAGCAGAATCACATTCCAACCACACATTAGTAAGCCTCATCTTTTGAGCTTCCTCCATAGCATGTATAACCCCACAAAACTCAGCAACCAGAGCAGTCTAAACTTCAAGAAACGCAGAAAAAACTCCAATAAATTCTCCCGTACTCCCATGAAAAATACCTCCACAAGTAGCAAGACCAGAATATCCCTAGCAGCCCCATCAGTGTTAATTTTAACCCAGTCTGGTGAAGGAAACTTTCATCTAACAGGAAGAGGACGTAGAACTTTACCAGTACGAGTGTTAATACCAAAAAACTTGAGCACATTGAAATCGAACATATCATTCTTCATTGAAGCTTTAGACGAATTACTCACTATACAAGTTAAATCTTTAATAACCAAAATAGCCCTAGAAACCGCAATCTTATCCTGAAAACGAGCATAATTCCTCATACGCCATATCATCCAAATAGAAAAAGTTATCACAGCTAGCTTAATCAATTTAACCAACGGACTACCATCACTCTTTATAAAAAGAAATAAGATCCTCCTTATTAGAGAAATGATAAGTAGGAAAAATGTGTCGAACCCAACTCAAAAAACGCAAAGCATTAGCACATTCAAAAGTAAATGTTGAATAGATTCCTCGTGTTTTTCACAAAGCGTACACATAGAACAAATAGGCAGACCTTTATTTTGAATATGTTGATATGTAAGAAGTCGCCCAAGAAAAACTTTCCAAATGACGAGTTTTGGAAGGTGGAATATATGAAGACCAAATGAATTTACCCCAACTACAGGAAACCCCTGGATCCAAGAAAAAAGTCCTAGCTGATTTAAGAGTGAGACAACCAGACTCATTTAGAATCCAATTAGGAATATCCTGTTCCGCCCTAACCATGATATGACTAAAAAGATGAGGCATCTGCTGTAAAGACAATGAAATATTTCAATCACCACCTGCCCAAAACTGAGAGACTGTATCGGAATACTAGCACCATCAGATAATCCTGCAATATTTGCTAAAGAAGTAGTAGCACACCATTTATCATTTCAGAAATTAATAAGAGAACTTGTACCAACAGTCCAAGAAGTATAATAAAGTATAGTAGAATAAAACTTTTTAATTCCAAACTAAAGAGATGAAGATCTATAAACTATTCAAAACTTGTATTTTGATTTAAGGACCGTGACTTTCAAGAACAAAGACCAAGACTTTTCGTCCTCACTTCTTCGTCATCAAATTCTTCGTCATCAAATTCTTCATTATCAAATT
>Ga0123342_1007142_pt1 | contig 14960 bp, 11 predicted proteins | sample Turbeawhitnodule_FD_89960 | JGI IMG/M metagenome (GOLD analysis project Ga0123342, IMG submission 89960) | Root nodule microbial communities of legume samples collected from Mexico - Turtle bean Mexico white nodule | ecosystem: Host-associated > Plants > Roots > Nodule | place: Mexico: Nepantla... | reverse complement strand
TGTGTCAATTATTATATATTATGTTAATATATATATAATATTTTTTTAAAAATATGTTTTACACAATATGTTATAAAATTTTAAATAAAAAAATAATTGTGTTGTATTTAATTAAAAAAATATATATATATATATATATATATATATATATATTTATATATTACACACAGATAACATTAAGTACAACAACAATATTTTTTCTTAAGTTTGTTTATTTTAACTTAATGGACCTTTTACTTACTTTTAAATATTTCCTTATAATTAATTTTGATTAAATAATAAACTGTGACATATTATGTATAAAGTTGATTTAAATAAATTTTTAGTTTTATAGCTTTTTAATGTGCAATTTTAGTTTCTCTCAAAATTTAACAACATATTGATTTAAATAATTTTAGTATAATATAATATATAATTCCATGGTTAATAAAAAAATTATTTTACATTTTAACAATGTTAAAGCTTATAAGTAATAGTTATTATTAATATTGCATATACATAAAGTAATTAACTCTGTTATCATTTACCAACACATCATCATTTTCTCCTAGAAATTTAAAAACATATTAGTAATGCACAAAATTGCTTAATTTTAGAAAAAATAGAGAATTAAATATATAATTAAATTTTAATAGGAATGAGAATGCACCCTCACGGAATTATAGAGTAATGCACAAAATTGCTTAATTTTAGAAAAAATAGAGAATTAAATATATAATTAAATTTTAATAGGAATGAGAATGCACCCTCACGGAATTATAGGATCAAAATGTATTTAACTTTATTATATATATATATATATTTTACGTTTCTAACTTCGGTGAAAAAATTGAGGAAAAGAAAAATGTGTATATATTATATTAATTGCATTAAATGTAACACGTTTTTTGAAATCCAACTTACCATGTTAATATACATAATCCATTTTGTGAACTAATTTTTACAAAGTATTGATTAAATAACAAAATTATCTCATATTACGTAAAAAAAAATATTTATTTACATATTTGTATGACTAAAAATTAATAATATTAACTGTTATATTAATATTGCTTCTTAAGTATATATGTATAATTATTAATAATAGATACATATTCAGACAAATAGTGATGTAAGCAAAAGCAGAAAAATGATCATAAATATAATTTTGGTATAATAATGAATAATTAATTAATGAAATTGAAAAAATAGCATTTGGAATTGAAATTTGGAAAGCACTGTGAGGGAGGAGTGAAGAGTACAATTGGAAAGCAGACAGAAGAAGAAAGAGAAGAGAGATTCTTTCTCTGTTTCTCTCTTCTATTCTTAAACTTCACTTTTCACATTCTGCACTTTCATTCACAGAGTTATGTTTCAACCACCCACTCCCACTTCTTCCAAAAAGGTTTGTCTCCCTATGCATTCTCCACCAATTTTTCTTCTACTTTTCTGCTTCGTTTTCTTAAATTAACTGTTTGGGTTAACCACAACATGTCGTCGCGTGTTTTCAAAATTCAAGCCCAATGTTTAGAAGGGTTTAGAGGATTATGGACCGGACAATTTTGTTCGGCGCTGCCGATTGTAGTCACGATCAATCTCTTATTTAATTTTAGGTTTTTATGGTAATGATTATAACTATAATTATTCTTTGTCTGTAAGGTAAGATTAAACGTCGCACACACCTGTAACCTGCATTTTTTAACACTTACATTCATGTTGCATGTTGCTCTGCTGTATTGTGTTGACTGAGCATGGTTTTGGTGAGTTGTTATCGTTGTTCATTCTTGTTCTTCATGAAGTATAGAATTGGAAAACAAGAAGAAATGGTTGTTTCAAATAATTTTGGTTTGATGCCCTACATTTGTTTCAAAACTATTGCCTCTTACTTGCATTGTTCTCTCTACTTGTTTTGTCTAACTGGGGAAAGAATAAAATTGAGTTAGAAAGTTATGAGACACATGGTTGGTGGTGATGATTTTGCATCAGAGAAGATAGAAATAGTAAGACTCCTCCAAAGCATGTTTATGCAGTAATGTTTAGGTTTAGGTATTAGTGGAATCCTTGCAAATTTGATGTAAAAGCATAATGGCTGATTGCCCCAAGGATCCATTGGAGTTTCCTTAATTTGCTGCTTTTTATTGCGTGCAAGCATTTTCCGTCCGTATTTATGAATGTCAGTTACCTTCATCTATGTAGCTTTCTGCTCGTACAAATGCACTATCCATCCAAGGGGCTTCTTCAGCAATGATGCAAGTGGATTTGAATGAAGGCACTGTTGAGGCAAAGGAAATGCAAAATGGAGAAATTCTACAAGCACAATCCATCATGCAACACTCCCAGGTTGCTTATGCTGTTTTTATGAACCAAAAGGATTACTCTTTTCCTCTACTAATTGCATGTTAATAAAATATCATTGCAGTTATTTGTGTGTGCACAAGTTGTTTTATCCAACTTTATGCCAGATGCATTGTTTTGTTATGTTCTGGGTTTCAATTACCTCATTCCCATCTAATACTTGCAGAAACTAGAAGATGACCTACGCATGTTAGGGACACAAATTAAGCAGCGTGAGAACAACATAAATCACTTGAACTCTGAAAAAAGCAAATTAGACGGTTCCATTATTCATTTGCAAGGTACATTTGCTGTCCATTTTAAGGGTTTTTTCTCTGTTTGTAAAACGTATAAAGAAAATATTTATGATTCTGTTCTGTAAGGTGCATTAAATGAACCAATGTTGTAATCTTTTATATGGTTGAATGCAATTACAAAGTAGGTATTCCATTGACGAAAATGTAAGATGCCAGTTCAGTTATATTGTTGCTGGCTAGTGGTGCAATGGTTTTATCTGATATTTTAACATCGGTACTTTTGGTTATAAATGGAGCTGTGTTAATGTTAGTCGTATTACATTACAGCTTACAATTTGTATTGATTGAAAATTTAAGTGCATATATCAAATGTATTAATTTTCTATTTAGGATGTAATAAACTTTCAAGTATCATTTATGTTTTTTCTTTTTGTATTCTTAGTTACTATTGGGAAATCAGAGTCTTCAAGTAAGGCCACAGCTGGTGATATAGACAATCCCCCCTCTACAAATGACGAGGAAGTAGATAAACAAATATCGCAACATGAAAAATCTGCTGCTGGTATCTTGTGCCAGCTGAAGATTCGTCATGGAGCTCAGGCTTCTCATCTTACAACAACAAAGGATGTTGTGGGTATTGTTGCTACATTGGGCAAAGTTGAGGATGATAATCTTAGCAGGTACATTTGGCAAAGATATTTTCTTTCTGGCTTGTGAAGGTTTGCTTGTATATCAAACTTGTAATAACTTCTTCTTTCTAAGCCTCAGCAGTGTTATCTTTAAACAGGATGAAAAATAATGTATTTCTCATCTTTGTTAATTTGTTTGAAGATTTTGTTTTTAACCGAGTCAAATGATGTTGTGTGATTCATATAGACAACCTCACCTAATGAGAAAACTCATGTTGTATTTGCGATTATCTATGAATATGCAAGCACACGCAGGTAGTTTCACGTACTTATTTGGTTGCAGACTTTTGTCAGAGTATTTGGGAGTGGAGACTATGCTGGCAATTGTTTGTAAAACGTATGAAGGGGTTAAAGCTCTTGAAATGTATGATAAGGAAGGCTGCATAAACAAAAGTTATGGACTTCATGGGCTAGGTGCTTCTATTGGAAGGGCTTTGGATGGTCGATTTCTTGTGATATGCCTCGAATATCTGAGGCATGACTTCCAAGAGTCTTGTGTTTATACCTTTAATTTGTTGTTTTGGATAATTTTTTTTTAACTTTTATCATTTTGTATGTTTTAGGCCTTATGCTGGTAATCATGTGGTTGATGATGCACAACGGAAGCTAGATATTTTAAACCCAAGATTGCCTAATGGGGAATGTCCAGCTGGATTTCTTGGCTTTGCAGTGAATATGATTAACGTAGACAGCTCAAACCTATTTTGTGTAACTCCCAATGGTTATGGTCTCAGAGAAACTCTGTTTTATAATCTCTTTTCTCGTCTACAAGTGTATAAGACCAGGGCTGAAATGATACAAGCACTTCCATGCATAAGTGAAGGAGCTCTTTCTTTGGATGGAGGAATAATTAGGAGTTGTGGTGTATTTACCTTGGGCAATAGGTAACTTGACGTGTGATCTCTCTCTCTCTCTTTTGTCTTTTGAGAATTATATGGCAGGTAGAAAACAGAAGATAGTGACAGGAGAACAATCTTTCTTGCAATTGTATCCCACTGAAAAATTTTCAATTTAGTGTAGGTGGTTCAGCTAGATTAACTGTAGTATACAAGAATAATGCTATCCATAATGAGGTCCAACAATGTCAATTATCTCTATCTTTTTTCTGTAATTTGTATAGAAACTCATGATATGAATTATGCAAGTCTTGATTTGTTACCACACAACATGGAACCTCAACAGTATGGTCATTGAACATGTGAATTTAAGGTTTTGTAGGTTCTTTAGTTGATACATTTTTTTTTTCTGTTCACTGATAAAGAACTGTTTTATGTTTTTCAATTCAGAACCTTTTTTTCTTAATAAAGTAAGGTTTTCATTTTGAACTACTGTTTCGTGTAATCTGTTTTCAAAAGAATACAATCATTAAATACGTGAATTAAAAAAATCTGGGGAATTTGCAGGGAAGATATTGATGTAAGATTCCCCCGACCAGAAAGATCAATGGAGCTTGATAACCATCACGGTGAAATTTCCAGACAGTTGAAAGAAGTCAAATGGAAGAAAGAAAAGATTCTGGAGGAATTAAAAAGGGAGCAGACGTTGTTGGACATGACGAGGCTCAACTTCAACAAAAAGAAGGGTGATTATCTTAAGTATTTGGCGCAAAGTTCCTCAAATGCAACTCAGGTAATCTATCTGGAAATTGGATGTTTAATCCTAGGTGATTTATTCATATGTTGTTTTGAGCTCACGCAACTCATTTTGATTGTGTTAGAACGGTTTAAGTTATTTCTACTAAGGCTATGTTTTGACAAGAACTTTCAGTCAGCTTCTAGTTTCTTGTCCTAGCTGAAAAGCTTACCGGAAGTTTTAATAGTGTTTAGTAAACACATTTTTTAGTATTTTATAGGCTTCTTTTTACATGCTACTTCGTGTTTTCGTGCCTTTTGTATTTTATGCCCTTTTCATTATTTTACAAAATAGGATTTGCTCCCCTTTTTACATGTGTTATTTTTATCATTGAAATATTATTTATTATTTTATTTTAACATTAAACTTGAATATGTTTTAACCATTACATTAATCAACATAATGAAAGTATGACATTTACTTACGTGTATGTTAAAATTGATTTTATTTTAAATTTGGATTTGAATTTTAAGATATAAATAACATTAATAGTAATATATAATATGAAAAATTATAATAATTAAAACTAAAAAAATGTAATTAAAATAATTTATCTACAAATAAAAATTACAAGAGTTTAAAGTTAACCAATAAATAAAATTATAATTACCTCAAATATATTTTAGCAATGAAATAAAAAAAATTATATTAAATATCATGTAAGCATGCTTATATTTGTCATTTTATATATTAGTGACTTTAAGAAATAGGTTTACAAAACACTTACAATTTAATAAGCTAATTTAACTGTTTTCAGCTCCTAGCTTTGAATTATTTTTTAGTGGAGAGGTATATTCTAAAATACTATCAAAGTCAGCAGTGGGTGTTGACTATTAATTCCCCACAAAAAGAGTCTCTTTCTAAATACTGATGCATGCACATGCTAAATTATGTACTTGCAAGCTTATTACATTTCAAGTTCACATAGTGGTCTCAATTGATGGGAGCTTTCCATATCTGACTTTAAATTGTAATCTTGAACTGTGACATAACTCACCGTGGTAATTTTTCTTTAATGAATGATACCATCAGGCTCAAACTGGTTCTGACAGATTCGTTAGTAGATGATTGAATTAAGGCTGACAGCATACAACGAAGAAAAGAGCCTGTGGCTGGCAACTTGTTTTGTTCCTGATCTTGTACCTACATCCATTTCGTTATCTGGCTCTGGAAGGAGAGTTCCCATTTTGGTGTCTTAAATTGGAAGATAAAAATTTTGGATAGTAAAACAAGCACATTGATTTTTGAAGCTGGAGCCCGTTAAGGCTTTATTTTTCTTCAAGTTTTCTTGTGAAGAAAATTCAGATTAGCCTCCATGAAACTGCTATCAGATTTGCCTCAGTATACCTGGTTACCCCTTCAAGACCAAACATACTTGCTAGGACAACCTATTTCTTGGTTCCTTGTATACTCCTGTATTGAGTGTTGATTAGAGGCTGTGAACATTATACATCTCCCCTTTTAGTTAAAAAAAAACATTTAACTGTAGCTCCTCGTTTTCCATTCTTTTTCTGCAGTTTCTGCAGGATTGGAGAACATCCTCAATTCCTTTTTCTTTCTCCTCGCCGTGAAATCGATTGATTCTTTAACAATGTCTGAATCATTTAAAGTGGGGTAAAATGATTTTCGTGGAAAATTTAGATTGAATGAAATGCTTTGATAAAAATGGATGGGTTTAATTTGCCAAAACGAGAGCAAAATTATGTATTTATAGTGGATTGAATATATTTTCAATCGTTATGTTTGGTTCGGTTAGGTACTTGATTTGATAATTGGATTTGGATTAGAGGTTGTCTCACATAATCCAATATTGGTCCAAAGGAGTGGAGGGAATGTAAAGAGGGGTTTCTATATTTAGTTTGGTATTAAGAGAAGAAAAGGAGAGAAATGTAAACTTGTTTGACGAGAAAGGAGATCGAAGGGAAAATATAAATAAAATGTCAATTATATAATAAGCATATGAAATATAACATAATACATAACTGATAGGTATGTCATTACTATGTCATCGCAAATTCCTACCTACAAAGGATATAAAAATTGCATTTTCTGTTTCCAATTAATTAAGCCAATATTCCAATTTCATCTTCATACCTTCCACCTCCATATTAATGGCGTAAAATCGGTTTAAATCTTTTTAAAAATTTTAAATAATCTTAAATGAAATATAATATCACATTTTTAAATAATCTCAGTTGCATCCATGTGTCCCCGTACTTCTCTTCTTGTCGCAACACTTCCGTTCTTCTTCAACTACAGTGTTTGAGAGAACAGTTTCATAATTTAATATGTTTTAATTTATTTTATAAGATAAATTTACACTTACCTGAGAGTTTGAGTATCTTGTAGTTATAAGTTTTCCCTTAGGCAACATCGTAGAAATTATATCAAGAAAATAATTATTGTTGCAATTGTAATGGTTCCATAAAGTGAACTATTAATGCAACATGAAGCAAATTATGTGAACCCTCAGAACCAAACATTTCTTCTACAATGCGACAATAATTTTTTTGAGTTTCGTATTCCATTTTTGCACCTCACTGATTTTTTGTTATGGATTTTGTGGCTTTCAAATTGCACAATAAGCGGACAAAAACACAATCATCATTATTAAAAACACCACAAAATTTACTTCAACCACCAATGTTCATCATTAACCACCACAAGCAACCACAACCACTTGAAAATGAAGAAGAATGGAGGTGCAAGGGGGAGGTATGGAGGTGTAAGGAGAATTTGCCTTAATTCAACCAATATTCCAATGCACCTCTTGATATTGGACTTGGGTGCCTCCTTACAAAGTCTAAACTCTTTTTGGAAAAAAAATTACTATATGTTATGAAAAAGGATAGAGCAAAATAGAAATGGGTGTTTCTTCTTGCACCCCTATATTATTGTGAATTGACAAAATTAACCATGAGACTTTTTAGAATCCTTAGGCCAACGCATACTTGCTCCTTCCTTCTTCTTTGCTATTTTCCTTAGCATTGTGGAAAGCAAACGACAATGAGATTGGTTCCTATTCTTGGTGATTTTGGTGTGTTGTTAGTGGACATAGGCAGACCTTGGTGTTTTCCGATGACATTGTGGTGGTTACAGGTGGTTTTGGAAGTTATTGAAGAAGAAAGTTAAGTTTGTTTTTTTGGGCTTCCGACAATGGTAATTCGAAATATTTGCAGAATTGAAAATTTGGAATAAAAAAGGGGTGCATGCATATAGTATTCCGGATTGGTCAGTTTATAACACATTCCTGGAATCGGTAATCCAGAATTGGTATTCCTATTCTAGAAGCGATTCCAGATTACCAATTCCAGGAACGTGTTAGGGACTACTTTTTAGTGTTTTAGTGTTTTTCTTGAATGAATTTCTGGTTTTGGGTAATGTATTGTTTTGTTTTAATTAGAATTATGTATGTGCAGATCAAAATGGTGAGAAATGTGGGAGGAGGTATACAAGGTGATCGTGTACGACTGACAACATCGGTTAAAAAAAGAAGACATGTTAATGAAGATGAAGAACTTGTTGAACATGAAGTTGAACCCCATGTGGAGGTGAAGGATAAAGGTATATTCAATGTGGAGGCTGAAGCGTATCCTGGAGGGCCCGTGGATGGATCATTGTTGAGAGGTTATAAGGACCATGTGGCGAGGCAACTGTGGAATGGTGTGGTAAGTAAATATGTTGAAATATGATACGTGGTGATTATAGTTGTTTTGTAAAATGGATTTTTTTTTCTAAACTGGAAATTTAATATTATTTTGGTTGGTTATTGTAGGATCGTGGTGAGTTGAAATTGGTTTCTCATGGGAGAAAAATAAATAAGATGAGTGCTCCTCATGCACACATACTGGATGTAGTGAAATTGTCGGGTTTAGCTAGTCTTGTTGGTGCAAGCTATGACCGATAGACAAAGGATTGTTGTGTGCCTTTGTAGAGAGGTGGCATGCAGATACAAATACCTTTCATCTGCCTATAGGGGAGTTGACCATCACTTTGGATGATGTGTCAAATTTGTTGCATCTTCCGATTATCGGGCAATTCTACACTTACCCGAGTTTAGATGCAACTTCTGCAACGAATTTGTTGGTTGAGTCACTCTGTGTGGATCGGGGAGCAGCAGCTGCTGAGACACGACATTGCCGGGGTGGACACGTGCGTCTAAGTTGGTTGAGAGAGATATACGAGGGCGCATGCAACAAGAGACAGTGGACTGTGGCTGCTAGGGCGTATTTGCTCCACCTTGTAGGTTGCACCATCTTTGCAGATAAAAGTGCTACATCAGTTAGTGTTTGTTATATGGGTTTGTTCATAGATTTAAGGCACACTGGGAGATACTCGTGGGCGGCAGCTGCTTTGACCCACATGTATGAGCAGTTAGGAGAGGCTAGCTATGCAAATACAAAGCAACTAGCTGGGTATGCCACCTTATTGCAAGCATGGATATACGAGCATTTCCCTACTATTGGAAACAGACAGGTGCGAGACGAGTATGTTGAGGATGATCCCCGGTGCATGCGGTATGTGGTTGGGAGTAGGTTGTCATTACTTGCATCTGTTCGGATGCAATTAGATACCATCTCCTTAGGTGCAGTGCGATGGAGGCCATATGAAGACCACAAGGGAGTGCGTCCTTTCGAGTTGATTTCTTTATTTTCGGGGTACATTCGGTTGAGGGCATGCAGACAATTATATTTGCCTGAACGTGTACTCCGACAACATGGATATGTACAACTTATCCCTCGTCACCCAGCTACTGTGATAGATGGCGATCCCTCCACAACTGAGTTGGACCAACGATGGTTACATTTTAATGATTATGTTGTCCAAGATGTCGCCTTAGCAACTGATGTTGGGGCATGCATCCCTGAATACTTGGAGTGGTTTCGGTCTGTATCACATCCCTATATCATTCAAATGACCGAGGGTGATCGTCTCCGATGATAATCCTTGATGCACATGGACATGTGGGATGACATCAAGAGCGAATGATAATGACACTAAGTATCCCGCAGTGGTTAGAACTTATAACTTGTTTTTTAAATTATACATGTTGACTTTTGATTAATATAATTTGTTGTATGATTGTAGGATCTTTGTCGTAGAATTGCAACGACGTTGTTGTTGATGGTGGACGAAGGTCATGTCGTCCAGGGTTCACTTGCGTTGGAAGGGACACAAACAACTCTTATGCTAGCCTGATCAACCACTAATGATATGTCTATGTATGTCCGTAAACGACGACATGGACGCCGATGATGACATACATTATTTATGTTTTTAGATTTTTTTTTTTTGTAATTATAACGTCTAGACTTTGTTTATGATGATATTTTGAATGGTAATGGAATTACTTCTTACAACCTGATGAGTGAATTACTTGTTGTGCATTTATAATAAATTACAAATGCTTATATATTCAATTATGAATTCACTTACAAACCGAAAAATACAAATGTTGTCTATAAGTCTTTGGTATAATTACCTTATTCGTCTTTACATTTAAGGTCAATAGTCAATTTAGTACAGTGATTTTTAAAAAAAATCAATTTGATCTTTATGTTTTTAATTTTTTTTCCAAATTAGTCATTTCTGTTAAATTTCACCTTACGACATCAAATGCTGCTTATGTGGCAGAGAGAAGTGGGATAGGGTGTTGTGTGAGGTGTCAAGTCGTGTGGATTACAAATCAGTGTAAAGTCAACTACTCCTCGTCGTTCGACCATGTCGTTGACATAGCGGTCTGTATGCATGTGACTACAACGCGACATAGGCCTTAGTGGGTCGTATGCGATCCCTCCGCCGTGACCCAACTCTCCGAACGTTCGCCATCCTCGACGAGCGCTATGACGCGAACGGAAAACCTCATCGCGTTGTCAGAACCTTCCTCTCCATGCACGAGTACGTTGCCATTAAAACCTGAACTCATTCAACACCGTCCTAGACGTGCTATGCAAATCGAAGCGCATGGAAATGGCACACACCTTGCTCAAGACGTTCAAATCAAGATTCAGACTCGATAGCGTGAGCTACAACATTATCGCAAATGGTTATTGCTTAATCAAATGCACGCCGATGGCGTTGCAGGTTCTGAAGGAAATGGTGTAGCGAGGGATAAACCCTACGATGGTCACGTACAACACATTGCTAGAAGGGTATTTTCGGAATAGTCAGATTAAGGAGGCTTGGGAGTTTTACTTGGAAATGGAGAAGAGGAAGTGCGAGATTGATGTTGTGACGTACATGAGTATGATTCACGGGTTTGGGGTAGCGGGTGAGGTTAAAAAATCTCGTAGGGTTTTTTATGAGATGGTGAAAGAGGGTTGGCTCCCAGTGTCGCCACGTGTAATGCGTTGATTAAGACTTTGTGTAAGAAGGATAGCGTGGAGAGTGTGGTGGTGGTTTGGGGTTGTGTGTGTCGGGGATGGTGATGCTGGGGAGGTTGATAAGGGTTTTGGAGATGTTTGGGAAGATGAAGGATGAGCCTTGCTTCCCTAATTTGGATTTGTCAATCCATGCTTGACACCTCACACAACACCTAATCCCACTTCTCTCTGCTACACTTAATGCCGTAAGGTGAGACTTAACAGAAATGACCAATTTAGATACATTTTAAAAAACTTAGGGACCAAATTGATTTTTTTAAAATCCATATTACTAAATTGAATATTGACCCTAAATATAAAAACGAATAAAGTAATTATACGTAAGTCTTTGTAAAATCCTTTGGTATATTCCTACAAAATAACATGTTACCAACATGAAATCCAAAAAAAAATTTGAGAAAGATAACAAAGCCTTACAAAATTATTTTCATAATAGAAAATTAGAAAGTAAAAAATCATTCTAGATTATCCTTTCCGGAATAAATTTTTTTACTTCTAAAATAATAAATTCAGAATTTATAAAACATGTTTTAAAAAGAATATTCTAAAATAATTTTTTGTCTTTCCAATAAAATTTTTGAAAAATAGTTTCACTTCTAAAAGACTTCCTATTCCATAAATGAATTTTTCTTTTAAGAAATTATAGTTCCAAAATTTAGGCAATACAATCACCTATTCCAAAATGTGTTCCTCAATTTCAAGAAAACACCACAACCCCATAACCACCAAAACTAGAGAGGGTCCATCACCGAATCTTCTCCTCGACTTGTTTTCCTTCCTCAAACGTCTAAACCTCCACTGTTCATGGAGTTGCTTACTTACTTACTTTCCTCATAACATGGCGTGTAATAGCTGCACTAAATATGGCAAACTTGCAACCATTACATGCTAAATAAAATAGCATTAAGGTACATCTATTATGATTTCCAACACATTCTGTGAATTTCAATAAAAAAAACTTTTTTAATTTTTTAATCAGTGTTCTAAAAGAACTAATTAATCACTAGAATCTAAAAGAACTAATTAGCCAGGACCCAGTTGTTTAAATCATATAATGGCTAACATATTAGTAATTTTACAATTTTAAAATGTAAACATACAGTGAGAGTTATGGACGGTATGAACATTTTTGACACCATAAATATCTTTACCTAATTTTTGTTTTGATTAATAATATTATATAATTTTTATTTGTATTAGGTGTACATGAATTCATGCCTAACAAAAAAAGAAGTAATTATCTGAAGATGAGAAAAATCTTTGAAAATGATAAGATATTTAAAAGGTGATTTTATTTTATTTTATCTTGAAAAAATTGAGTCCATGAGACGTATCTTACTCTATTTCGTCAACTGTTACGGTTCTTCTCACTTCACTTTCTCAAAGTGTTGTGTTGTGTGGGTTGAAAGGAATAAGATTTTGGAGGAGTTCGATAGAGTGGTGTGGTGTGGCGTGGCTTTATACTCACAACAACATCATCAAAATTATCAAATAACTTTCCGGCAACCTTAATTCTGTTCTGTTCCTTCCACACTCAATGTCTTGTTCTCTCTCTTCCATTCTTCCCACACCCAAAACATCGTAACTTTACAATTCAATCTTGCACACCAAACGCAAACCATGCTCGCGTTTCGATCCAAGCCTTGCAGGGAAATAGCGACCCTCGCACTCGTCCGCTTCAACCACTTGCTATTCAACTTCACACGCGCCGGGAACTCTCGCTGCCCTCCACGCGCCACCTTCGGGGTTTCGAGAGGCTACAGCGTTGTTGCCTCGTTGGGGGACCCGCCCGAGGTGTGGTCCGGCGGCGGGATTGTCGTTCGTCCCGGGAATTCAAACTTTGAAGTCGCTGGCGGCGCCCCCAACACCGGCGATTCGAAAGAAGGGTGTTGGGGGGGCTCCAATCTGGGGACCAATTTCCCAACGCCGAAGGAGATTTGCAAGGGGCTCGACAAGTTCGTTATTGGGCAAGAAAGGGCCAAGAAGGTGTTTTTTTGTGACTCTTTTTCCTCTCGGAGTCTTGATGTTGTTGTTATTCTTATTTGTGCTTCGATTGCATTTTTCAGGTTCTTTCTGTGGCGGTTTATAATCACTATAAGAGGATATTTAATGAGTCTTCTTTACCCAAGTGGTTAGTGTTATTATTCTTTACTGAACTTCACTTTTTTTCAATTATGTTGATTGATTGTATGTATGTGTACATTGATTTTTACATGTTCTTACTATTTGGATTGTTAGGCCTGCAGGAGATTCGGATGATAATGTGAAGGCTGATGCTGTTGAAGATGATAAAGTTGAACTTGAGAAAAGTAATATCCTTCTAATGGGGCCAACAGGATCAGGTAAATCAGTTCTTGCCTTCTGTTTCAGTGTTTAAGTGTTTATATTCCTCTAGTTTTTGTATAAATTATAGTGTATGATATGATGTTTGTTGCTTCCGTTTTGGAATAACAAATTGTTTGAGTGAGTGGAGAATTGATGATGCTTAGCTAATATATTAACTTTTTGTGCTGAGCCCTTTGTGTATATAGCTATATAGTACCAAGAAATCATATTTTTGAATAATTGAGGTAGGGGTGGTGGGCTAGTTTCAGACCTTTTGTTTTTTATTATATCTTTGTTTCTGTGAACATTTCATTCATGTCTACTCCTGGTTACTAGTGTAACTTGTTTTTCTTTGATGCTGTTTCAAGGACAGGGAAAACATTACTTGCCAAAACTTTGGCTCGGTTTGTAAACGTTCCCTTTGTTATTGCAGATGCAACTTCACTCACTCAGGCAAGTTTGTGAGTTTTATTCTTGCTTTCTGAGTTTTTGTCCAGTAAAATAAAATAAAAGTAGCAGGGTGGGGACGGGGGAAAGAAATTGTTTATGTTTGTAGGCTTATTCTTTTCAAAGACTTGTTAAGCTCCCCAATAAGTTCTAACTTTTCAGCATAAAAGGCACATTTTACCATCCTGAAATCTTATGTTCTCAAAAGGTGTAGATAATTTCTGCAAGTTCTGATCATAGGGAAATTGAGATATAATTCCAAAACATTTCCGTTTATCAAATTCAATGTGCCCTTAAGGTACTTTGGAGTAATTTTTCTCCTTTTATACCGTGATTATAATTCTTGTGTTTATTATGTCTTGTTCCATTTATTACAAACATCTTCATCCTAATTCTTTTTTTTTCTGTGGAAGCGATGTGTTTATCTTAAGTGTCTAACCCAATGTCACCTTTGAACAGGCAGGTTATGTTGGAGAGGATGTGGAATCCATATTATACAAGCTCCTCATGGTAAAATATTCTGGTGAATGATGACTGTTTTTAATACGAAGTAGTAATTTGGGGATGTTTTGATCGATTGAACAAGACCAATGATTCTATGTGCAATCTTTGAGGGATTAATTTGGTATTTGGAAAAAGAATGTAAATTTATAAAATTCATATTTCCTTGCCTTTTAATATTTCAAAGCTTATCCATGAGAAATCAAATGTAAACTGGGTTTAAAGTGTTTGATGTATAATTCTACTTTTGGTAGGTCATAATAAGGTTTCAGTTCTTATTTTTTTTATGTATATCTCGAGATATTGTGATTTCTGCTGGCCCAAGGAGTTTTTGCATTATCATATTTATTGTTGTGCACACTTTTAGAAAAAATTTCTGTTAATGGGAATTATTTTCTTCTATCTTTAACTCT
>Ga0123342_1007141_pt1 | contig 14962 bp, 10 predicted proteins | sample Turbeawhitnodule_FD_89960 | JGI IMG/M metagenome (GOLD analysis project Ga0123342, IMG submission 89960) | Root nodule microbial communities of legume samples collected from Mexico - Turtle bean Mexico white nodule | ecosystem: Host-associated > Plants > Roots > Nodule | place: Mexico: Nepantla... | reverse complement strand
TGGTAGTGGACCGCTTTTCTAAAATGGCTCACTTTATTCCATGCCACAAAGTAGATGATGCTTGTTTTATTGCAAATCTCTTCTTTAAGGAAGTAGTTCGTTTGCATGGGCTTCCTAGAAGTATTGTATTCGACAGAGATTCAAAGTTCTTAAGTCACTTTTGGAGAACTTTGTGGGGAAAACTCGGAACTATACTCTTGTTTTCTACTACTTGTCATCCCCAAACTGATGGTCAAACAAAAATGGTTAATAGAACTTTGGGTCAAATGTTAAGGTGCCTTATTTCCGGGAACCCAAGGGTGTGAGAAACTTTACTACCTCCTATTGAGTTTGCTTATAATAGAGTAGTAAATTCTACTACCTCCCACACCCCTTTTGAGGTTGTTTGTGGGTTCAATCCCTCACACCTCTTTGCCTCCTTCCTATTCCTGTACTTGATGGGGTACAAAGATGGTTTTGAAAAAGCTTCTTTTATTAAAGACTTGCAACACCATATCAAGCAGCAAATTGAAAGGAAGGTAGGTAAGTATGTTGAGCATGCCAACAAAGGGCGCAAGGCATTGATCTTTGAACCCAGGGATTGGGTTTGGCTACACTTGAGGAAGGATAGATTCCCTACACATAGGAAGTCCATACTTATGCCACGCGGTGATGGTTTTTTTTAGGTCATCAAAAGGATTAATAACAATGCCTATGAGTTGGATCTGCCTGATATGTACTTAGGTAGTCATTCTTTTAATATCAGTGATCTGACTCTCTTCTCTGCAGGTCTTCCAAATTCGTGGACGAATTCCCTCCCGCCCGGGGAGCATGATGAGGACCAAGGAGAGAGGATGCCTACCCATGATGATGACCAAGCCCAACCCATGACCTCAACACCCACCATACCTCAGAGGATTACTAAGAGCACAACACAGACTCTGGTGTTGAGCATCAGTTGGTTTCCCTTTTTGTAATTTTCATAGAGTAGGTTTAAATAGCATAAATAGGAGGTGAAGACATAAGAATGTGCCTATGAGATGTCAATTAGGGTAGGAAGGAAACCCTACCTTATAGAATATGTTGAATGGTGACCAAGGTCAATACCCTAGTCGCACCATATTTTGCTCCTTGCCTCTTCTACCATCATTCCTTATTTTCCAAGGCTCCTCATTCTATAAATAGGAGGCCTCCCCCTTTGTAATGACAAGTTGAAATTATAGTAAAGAAATTCTGCACAATTTTTGTGTGAGTAGTGAGTGAGTGAGTCTCCTCCAATTTGGTCTTATCTTGTGGGTTAGGATGCTCTCAAGTGACAGCCTCCTTTCACTTATCTTGGTGGTTCCACCCGATCAAGTGGCGTGATACACCATTGTTCCACCATCCATAAGTTCTTCTTTCATCATCTCTTCCATTTATCCATTTCCATTCCATTCTATCATAAACATGTTCTTAGTTTTGCTTCCTTGAATTACATTCGGTCATTCCTTTTGCTCTTATGTTACTTGTTTAATTCCGCACCATATTTGTCATGGGTTGGAAGGAGTCAAAGAATAATGTCAATATTGAGTTGAACAAGTTTGTGGAGGGTTGAAGCAATTCTAAGACATGGAGGGCGTCAACTACAATCCAACACAGAGAATGCAGAACAAACAAGGCAAAGCAGACAACTTCTACTTCTACCTCTATAGGTTATATGAGCTCATAATTTATTTTTTTTGAAATATTTGTTCCAGGTTCTTTTTGTTCTTAGATTGGTGCTCCTTTGGTATATGCGCCTACTATACTTAGTAATGCCAATAATATCTAAGGTTTTTTTAAAATTTAGCAAAGTTTTGTATGGGGTGTTAGATGTTATTTCTTTTTATGGGGTTATGCAGGAATCTAACTTATTGCATGTAATAGGTTTGGAGCATCCCTAATATGCTCTATATTTATTTATTCATTCATTCATTTGTTGATAAAAAAAAATCTTACATAAGCTATACTATGTAATCTTCTTGTTTTATAAAGTATTATGCCTACAACTCTGTTACTCTTAATTTGAGTTGCATCTTCAACCATGGAGTATTTACGTCAACGAAACACAAGGCTTCTTTTATATCCCTTGAATCCAAATAAGATAGCAACAAAATATTTTTCTTACAAGGTCAGGTTCCTCCTAGAGTAACTCCTTTTGTCTTCTTCTTCCGATCTTCACGACCTCCAGGTGCGGTGGTCTCCGATTGGTTCTTCCTTTTGCCAAGATGAGGGGGGAGGGGGATCTACAAGGACACTCCAACGATCAAGTTAGACCGAGTACAATGTGCAAGGGATTCGAGAGAGAAAAATTACCTTTGGTATTTATACTTTTTGGATGAGTCTCAACTATGATGGGCCTACTCGTGGATCCAAAAGAGGGCTCAATCATGCGTTAATCATGATTTACAACTAAACTGACTTAATTGTGAATTTACATATTGTGTTTGGATTAAGAGAGTCATTTGATCTTCTCAACCATTCGACCATGTCAACCTTCTTAACTATCCGGTAGTACAAATATGTCACTAGGGCCCTGATTCACATGTTATTGCAATCATGATGAATTCTTTAGGTCATTTGGTGTGAAGGAAAATGTTAAGATTGTATATTTTTCTAAATAATTTATATAGTGGTAGTTAGTATTATAATTCAGAATTTACTTGAATGTTGATTTGGAGGACTAATGTCATATAACTTACAATATTCTTTTTATATAAAGGTTAGAAAATCCTTTAAATATTTTAATTTATTTATTTTTTCTTTTTCAATAAAAAAAATTATCAACTATACAATTTATATAAATTCTTTTTTTTTATAGAAAAAAAATAAGAAATGACAATGTAGAAATGTTAAAAGATGACGCAATCAATATACGTCAACCACCAAAAGGAAATTGTTAAAAAATAATATACATGTGTCTTTCTTTTTAATTTTATATAAAGCAACATCCATTATTGTTAAGACAAAAATCTCAACTTACATATAATTTGTTTTGTATCATATAAAAAAACAAATATCCAAGGTAATATGATTTATGTTTCAATATATTTTAGGTTTAATTATTCATTTATTGTCTAAAGTTTAATGTATTTTATTGTTTTTTTACTTTTTATTTAAAAATTAAGTTTTTCTCATTAGGCAAATTCTCCTTCGCCATCATACCTTCTCCCTACATCTTCATATTAATAATGAAAAGTCAGTTTTAATCTTTTTACAAAATTTAAATAACTCTAAATTAATCATAATTTCATTTTTTTAAAGAATATATCATCGTATTTTCTTTGTAGTCGGAACACTTTTATTCTTCTCTAGTCGCAACGTTTGAGACTGTAATTTCATCATTTTAACGTGTATGAGATGGTTAATAAGAAGATTCGTTGTATTCAATATTTCTTACTGCAAAAATAATTTTTATTTTGAGTTATATACTCCATTATTGCACCTAATTAATTTTTTTTATTTTGTAACTTTTAAAAAAATGAAAAAAATAAATAAACGAAAATACATTTACTATCAATAAAAACATAACAAAACTTACTTTGTCATGAGTATAAACCACCACTTGAAAATAAAGAAGAAAATAGTATACTTCCACCACGAAATAATGTTATTAGAATTAAATAAATAAATAAAGATGCAGGAAAAGGGAAAAGGTATGAAAGAGTAGATTCTCCTTATATAAACAAATTTAATACATTTTTGTCTTATGTTTACTCGTAGTCTAATTCTGTTAACTTTATAGGACTACAACAATTTTTGTAGCTGTGTAAACTTCCAGATTGCAAACAAAATTTGTATGGTGGAATAAAATTTCCGATGATAAATATATTTTCGAACAAAATAAAAATGAAATAAAGAAGTCAATCTATTTCCCAATGATAAAAAATCATTCAACCTATATATTTTGTTATCCATCAAATATTTAACACATATTTTAGTTTACTTATGCACAATCATCATATTTTCCTTAAAAGCCATCATATTGATAGGAATGCGTTCGCTATAAATGAATTATTTAAATTACAAATTTTAATGATGATTTTAAAAACATTACCCTAGAAAATAAATACCTTTTCAGATAATGTTATTCATAATTCAAATCTATATACATATGATACAGACACATGTGTCTCAATAAAACACAAAATCACAAACTTGTTCTATCCATACAGCTTTCATCATAATATCATGTAAAATAATTATCAGTTCAAGATATATAACAATACAAAAACACACACACACACACATATATATATATATATATATATATATATATATATAATACAATTTTCTAAAAAACTATAAACTTCCAATAACCATAAAGTCACGAAAATAATTTGAATATCTAATAACTTCCGAGGTTAAAAGATTGATAAAAAAAGAAATTTAATAAATTAGCAATACAATAATCAACTGTAATTTTAACAGAATTTCACCATCGTAACTTAAAACAGTAATCCAAAGAGTGAATATTGAATGATTAGCTTGTGGTGGGTGGGTTTGGACTGCATAATTATGTAAATACTCAAATAGATATATTCATTTGATGAAAATCATACTAGTTTTGGGACTTCACTTCGTAAATATTTGCAATAGGCATACTTTAATAATTAACAAACTGTAAGAACTAATGAAAAAGGTTAAAACATTGACTTCAAAAACGTGAATTTAAATTAAGTTATAATCTTGTTTTAGTATGAAATTAAGTAAGAACATTATAGAAGGTGTTGTGAGAATCAAGAATCAAAAGAGAGAGAGATAGCTAGAGAGGTTTTCTTGTCTGATAGCTGCTAGTAGGTTAGACTTGTTTTGATTATAGAAATGGTTTAAATTGCCAGCAATTATTGATGGTGTTTTTAGGTAATTTTCCTCAATTGTTTATCATTTATGAAGGAAATATGGAATCTCTTTCCTCAATAAAATGAAAGGCTATATATGTAGTGTTGTTCCCTATAACAAAATGGAACAAGTATAAAATGATTTAAGTGATCTATTCCAAAAACTTGATGATGAAGGATTACTCAAGTCATTATAAGTATATAATACTCGTTTCTGTGTTTCAAATTTGAATTTAACTCCACACAATTTCTTTTTTCTCAATAACTTTTATGAACATGAAGCTTGCTTCATATACTTAAATTTTTTTCTACATATTCAAAGCTAATTATAGTTATATACGATAACGGTCCGACAACGGGTGCTCTGATAAATCCAACAAACACCCGTTAGGATATACTCGAGATAACTCTGATACCATATTACAAAGTGAACTTTAAACCTAACTCAACCATATAAAACTAACTCATAAGGTGAAGTTTACACCCACTTATATACAATAAAATGTCATAATCTCTATGAATATTAATCTACAACACTTGTAGCACCATTTATTATATCTTTCACCTTCCCTTTCCTTCTTTCCAATTTTCTTTCTACAGTTTCTTTCCTACACTCATTAAATTTGAAATCCTACACGCAACATTTTCCTATTTTCAGTTTCCCTGGAAGCTTTTTGTGTTTGATTTTAAATCTTTGATATGAAGAACATGGCCCCTATCTAAATATATCTGTCAGCTCAATCAGAAGCTTGGTGTATTCAAATAAGAACAAATTATGCAATTAGTTTATTGGATTTATCATGGATTGTATATCTAGAAACAATAATGAGACAGTTAATATAATTAGAAACGACTTAAAATGTAGGATAATATTATGTTTAATTGAAAATAAATATTAAAAAAAATACTAAACTTAAAGTTTACTATACTACAAAACCATCTATCCTTCTAATTTAAATATGTAGACAATGTAAATGTTAAATTTCAATCTTTCATATAGAAAATCATGATTACAGAAACGTAAATTCCATTTTACAAACACTTTTTGATCTTGTTTAGATTTATAGTTTCAGACTTGCCATCTTTTTTACCAGAGACCCTAAAACATTTCAGCCATGATGGAAATTCTACCTCTTAATTTATAAATTTAGAGAGATTAATTTGTTTACTATTTTGGCATGCAGAAGATATTATGGATACAGAACACACACATACACATGAATTGAAGTGTATTTATCGAAATGGGTGGAATCTCTCTATGAAACATTAAGCAAGTTTATTACAGAAGCTCAAAGATTAGGTAGCATTGCATCATACAATTAACATAGAGAAATAGGCATATTAAGAAAAGAAGAAGGAGATTAAACCATAGGAAAACTTTTGAATCAAATTGATCACCATGGATTTTTATTTTTGTTGGGAAAAAGAAAGGTAAGAAGAAGACATAGATGCTAAAGTAAGTAGATAGATAGTACTAGCGATCAGGCCTACCCATCATTGATGTCATGGGAGAAATTCTGCCGGAAACAGCTTCTGTTGACCGGAAACGCAAGCCGGAAAATCTCACCGACGATACCAAAACGAAAGCCATGTCTAACAATAGATGTGCATATTCATTGTAGATATGAATACACTTCCTTAGGAGCACAATGCTCAACATAGATACCAACGCCATGAATCTAGCCATTTTAACTTTTCCGACTTTTGCTGTTCTCGCTTGCACAGAAACCTATGTTTCATTCATTTATTCACAGTTTCAGGAGAATGTTGCTTTTACTAACCTACCCTTTTTCAGTTTTGTATCTATCATGGGTATATACTTGCAATATTTGTTTTTTATTTCTAATAAGTTGAAGGCTTTTTAAGTAAAAAAAAAAAATGTTAGTTTAAAAACTATACACTTAAAAACATCAATTTTTTATGAATCTATATTTAGTAAAAAATATTTTTCCTTTTACTGGGATTAATATAAATGTTGAGGCGTCAACAAATCACATGATTAAAAAAACATAACAAATACATTATTTAAAGCAATTTAATTAAAGATGGTGCATTAATATTTTGTATAGTTAACTCATAATTCATTCATGTTAAATTTATCTAGTATTTCTCTCTTTTGAAAAAAATGTAACCGTAGGAGTATAATTTAGTTTATTTAAATGCAAACAATATTGTAGTAAGATTCAATTGAAGTTAAGTAACTATTTTAATGAAAGTGTTCTATATTGAATAATATAAAATTGAAGAAATTAAGTAATATATAAGAAAAACATCTATTCATTATTTTAAAACTCTAGATTGAAAGTAGTGTGAAAGTCTCTTATATAAATTTATTATAGTTGGAATCTATAAAAATATTTGTATATTATTGTTATTAAATCTATTTAGATGCAATACTGGAAGTAATTTTAAGATGTTTTTACTAAAATATTTTTGGATGAAAAACTCTCGAAAACATTTACAACTTGTAAGTTTATATTTCGTAATAATCAGATTAATTAATTTTCCTGTTTTAGTCAACTTAACTGAATACCAATTTCAAAATTGCAAATCGCAATACTTATATATGTGATATCTAAACTAGGAGGATGCATGCTTCACATCCCTTTTTAGTCAAAGATGACAAAGTTTAATTATTTTAATTACTCAGGAAATTTTGGGAAAGAATAATTATTAACTAAAGTCCTCTTCATTTTCGTCATTCTTGGCTAGAAAAAAGAAATTATATATGCATATGTATAATAAGTTTTGTTTAAAAATTACTAATATTTTCTGTAAAGCACTATTCTATTCTTAATAAGATATATATTACAATTTTTAAGTTGTATGATATATATATATATATATACATATATATATATATATAACTAATCAATACTCATCTTATTAATGATATCATAATTTAATTAGTAGTAAGAAACTTGTCAAAACTGTGATTACTCGAATTACAATATTGTCAACAAAGTTACATAAAAAAGGTTTAAAATAAAAGCACGATAGGTCAGGAGTTATCTGAAATTACCCTTTTATTTATACGATTTTTATATTTTGGAAAATTAGAATAGATTTTAAAAACTATTTTTGAAGTATAAACAAAAGGAAAATTTAAAAATAATTAAAAGTAAGATCTAAATCATAATGGGCAAAATGGTAACTGTGTTGAAAAGCAATTTCAGACATAAGATAAAAAAAATGTGAGAGAAAGAAAATGAGAATGAGGACATTATGAAGACATGGATGCAATAGAAGGAAGTGGTGGCCAAGCATTTTCGCTGCCTTCTTCGGTACTATGTCATCAAAGTGTCGACATAGTTTATTATGCATACCTTGCAGTTTCCAAAGTTTTAATAAACAAGTTATTATAAAAAATTATTAAATTAACGCCATTAGCTTCCCTGGTCGAGAAGTTTTGTTCACACGTTTTAAAACATTAATAAGTGTGTTTAGTTCACAGAGAAAAACAAAATCATATTCAGAAACTATGATTTTTAAAAATTATAAATACTGTGAATTTGCGATTCTTCGACGTGGTTAAAATTATTTGTTTAGTCACATATGTTTTGTTTCTAAAAATAAAATCGTGATATTTATTAAATTTTAACCAATTAATAAAAAGGTTTTAAAGGGATAGTTTCAAAGATAATTTCCTTAATATTTTATCTTAAAATATTTATAGTTTTTTTTATAAAAATTAAAGAGTAATATAATATTTTTTTTAAAAAAGTGATAATACCAATCATCAATTAAGAATTAAATATTATAAATGTTCTTGGCAGTTGACTCAGGTGAGAAGCTCCACCTCAGATCTGTCTCCTCATGGCTCCGTTAAAACAGAGAGGGTTCTGTCGTTTGATTACACTTTGACGATCAGGTCAGTGAGAGTTTACTAAAATCAAATAAGTATTCAGTTTCAGTCTCAGAAACAACGTACATTTACCTGGGGTCTCAAGCCCCTTTTATAGTTTATCTCTTGTAACAACTCTCATGAGAATCCAATCTCAACCGAAAGCATACGTAACAGTAAAACATTCTGCTTTGGAGCACCTTCCTCGAGGTGCTAAAACAAAAAGGAATCTTATCTCTAATGATAGCATAAAATAATAACAGAACAACCACCTGCCAACAGGCACCATTCTAAGCGGCAACAACAGGAAAATATTCTATTTACATGAGCACCCTTACTAATGGTGCAACATTATCTCTTACTATGCACGAGACTTATTTACTTTGCCTAGTCTGAATCTGTTTTGTATTCTACTTGTGTTTACATTTTTAGATGGACTACAAAACCCTATACACTTGAGCACCCCAAAACCTCTTAGATGAAACCTCAGATTATACCTCCCATGAACTTATTGTAATCCTTAGGAAAAGCAAATGTCACTTTGGTAGGGAGGACGATAGACTGAGAATAATTCCTTGTAGGGAGGATGAACTGGTTTGTTACGATGAATCTTGGGACCCAAAGGGTCCTTTCTATTTCTTTTATACCACAGTTTTCAAAAAAGTTCTTTTACACCTTCTGTTCTTGCCAATTGACCTAGTCACCGGTTGACTCCAATCCCAAGCTCTAGCTCCGTCTATCTTCGTCGGAATCTGCTTTTCCCCTTATAATGTTGGAACGCAACTCCGTTGAGACAGAGGAGACTCTACTTGTTGATTGCACTCCGAAAATCAAGTTAGTACAGGGCTTATAAGAAACAAGAAGTAACTAGTTTCAGTCTTAGAAACAACCTACCTTTACCTGGGATCTCAAGTCCCTTTTATAGCCTACCTCTTGTAACAACTTTCTATCACGATAATATCATCTCAACTGAAAGCCTACGCAATAGGAAGATATTATGTTCAAGGGCATACTCTCTTAGTGTCGCAACCGAACAAACCTTTTCCTCTCTGGAGTGCATAAAATCTTAACAGAATAACCACCAGGGTACCAACTCGTGTACCAACATCAGGGATCCAATTTGTTTCCCGTAGGCACCCTCGGCGAAGCGCTACGCATTATACATGCGACCTAACTCATCATGCCCTAACACATATGAGCTTAGGTTTAGAGAAAATTGTTTACTCGTAGTAGACCCATACGCACTAAGCGCACCCCTAGGCCCATTACTACCCTTTGTTGACCTTCTAGGCCTTGCGCACGAGAGGTTACGTGAAGTATACAGAAAAGAGTTAACACACATCTTGAGCCCATCAACTTGGCCCAAAAGCTGAGCTGACTTGTCTGAGGCAAATGCTGAGCTCCGACCAGCGAGCACTGAGCTCTGAGTGCTCTGGTCCAGTACACAAGCCCCCAGGCTCGAACTGAGCTTGCTTCAGCGAAGAGGCTACTTGGTCGCCCTTGGTGGCTTACGTGTCTTGTGGATAATGGCGCATGCAGCGCGATGCACGAAGCGTTTGAGTGCACATTTCACCACACTCCATCACGAGCACACACGTGCCCTTTCATCAATGGCTAGAATATATTGTCGCTTGCCCTTCCCAACACTAGTGTTTTTATAACGTTCGAAAAGCTTCATCGTTTCTCACTGTCCCAAAAAGTGTATTTTTCATAGGGAAAACGATAAAGGCCTTAAGCTAGAGCTCTGTAGGGAGGATGAGCCCATCTGTTGCGATGAATCCTCGGATCTGAATGGTCCTTTTTGTTATTTCTACACCACCATTTTCAAAAAAGTTCTTCTCTGCCTTCCCTTATATAATTTCGAGAAAGCTCTCCTCACCGAAATTAACGTTGTCCCAACCCAACTACATCCAAATAGTTGGGCGTTTGTTCAGGATTTTTCCATTCTTTCAACGGGGTGGCTGTGAGAGCCTTGTTGTCACTCTTCCAACAATCTTACAAGGGTTTCAAAGGAAAATTCCTAAAAATCTGCTGCAATAAGAGGGACCCAACTCTTCTAGATGGATTTCCCTTGTATTGGACTGAGAAACCAAGATTCCAAGGTCCCAGATGCTTGGAAAACATGCCCTAACATGAGCGAGAGGTGTGCCTATTCTTCTCCAATTTGAAGGTGGTTTTTTACACAGCCACCCTCATAAGCCAAGAGTTCTCCCAGTGGGACTTAAAGCATATGTTGGTATCCTTCATTCTCTTGCTCTTACTGATGTTAACTTGTGTGCTCGCTTACTGATCTACCTTTTTTCTCTTGCAGACAGCATGCTGGGTAGACTCAACAAGAAGGACTTGGCAGCTAGGGCCAAGAAGATAAGGTAGCTGCCCAAGCTTCACCTGCTAAAGATTTGAAGCTCAAGGTCGTGGCTGAGGTTTTCCCTTTTGATGATGAAGAAACCTACTTTGGGCCTGTCTTCAAGCGGAGGCGAAAGGTTGTCATTGAGCCTACTGAACACTCTGTTTCAGATGGCCACGCCCCTCAAGCTCCTCCACCCAACCCACCTCTTACTCTCGACATAGTGGTGCAGGAGAGCGTGAATGCAAATGCGCCAGAGGGAGGACTGTGGGATCCTACCTTGAATGTCCCTACCTTCCTCGATAAGACCTTGCTATGTGCTCATTTTAAAGAAAAACTTGAGAGCTTGGAGGAGGACCAGCTAGTGGAGCAAGTAGTGAGACAATTAGGGCAAGCCTTGTCTGCGAACTGCCTGGTCATCTCCAAACTAAGGGGGTGGAAAGGCTCAGCCAAAGAGGAATCCCACAAGGTTGCCGAGCTCTCACGGCAGGTGGATGGTCTCAAGCAAGAAACAACCAAACTCCACGAAGAGCTCTAGCGAACGCAAGAAGTGTCTAGGGTTCTCCTGACTGAGAAGTCCAATGAAGCACTAGAATTATCCAACAAGAACGCAGAGCTCCAGGATGAAGTGGAGAGACTAAAGAGGGAGTTGACCAAGAAGGATGAAGAGTTGATCCGAAAGGGGTGAGGAGTAGGTGCGAGAGAGGGAAGCTCGCATCGACGATGCTGCTAACTCATTCATGGCGGGCTTTGAAGACGCTGTCACACATGCCTTGAGCATCTACCCAAAGATGGGTTTCTCCCAACTTGGTTTGGGCAAAACAATGGTAGATGGGCGACTAGTGGATGAGGCGGAGTAGAGTCTTGAGTCTTCCTGTAACCAGCTGCCTTTTGCAACTCTTTGAACAATTTCTCAATCTTTTGTATATATCATTTATTTAACTTGCTTGTCTTTGTCATACTTCGACTAGTGTATCAATAATGCATGTCTCGACTATCATAACTTAATCAACTGATAATAATATAACCAACCACCTTATCAATGTAATTCACTGATTAAGCATGGTAAATCATAGTGCTCTTGGCAAAGCTATCTCAGGAACGACCTGTACCTTCTAACTGCAAAGGATGTCTCACTTGCTCGGGCGTTGACTAGCTACATGAGCAAGGGATTAGGTTTTTGGATTTGGTCACGCAGGACTTGTGCACTTAGAATGTTTACTTGCTTTCTTCACACATCCTTCCTTAAGGCTTAAGGGTGACTTGATTATCTGACTTGGGTTCAATCTTTATGCCAAGTCTTCCCTTGAATGACCTTTAGTGGTTGAAAGTACTTGACTTTGGCTCACACACCAAGTCTACCTTTTAATAATTTTCATTACTTGGAGTGTTTGACTTGAGTGTTGGCTTACACCAAGTCTACTCTTAACACTTTCGTGGTGCATTGCTACCCCACAGGGTTAATCTTGGTTCCTTTCCATAAAGTTCCCCAATTCTAATGGTTTCACCAACGTCGAGGTGGGTTGCTCTCTATACCTTTAGCTGCAGGCTCTTAGTTATTGTTAATCGTGGTTCAGTACCTCCTAGACTCAAAATCTTACTGAGGAGAGAGCGTACTACCTCATGATATATGCTTAGGGTGCTTGGACTCAAAACCTTACCAAGTCAGGTCATCTTTCCCAACTTAAGCCAAACAATCTTAGTTATGGCTAACTATGATTCGGGGCACCTAAGCTCAGAGTCTTACTGAGAAAAAGTTGTCCTATTTGAATCGCCATGAACTTCGACGCTCTTAGGCTTGGAATCTTGCCAAGGAAGGGTCGTCTTTCTTAGGATAAGTTGCATAGGACGCCTGCTTGAGCACTTGCCAAGGTGGGTCATCCTACCTGATATCCAGTTACAAATATTTCTTACGTAAATTTTTGGCTTTTAGAATATCTGACTTGGGTGTCAGCTCACACGCCATGTCTACTCTATTAAGGCCTTTCGATTGGAGTATCTGGCTTGGGTATTCGGCTTACCCACCGAGTCTACTCTTAAACGATTTTTGTTACTTGGAGTATCTGACTTGAGTATTGGCTTACACACCAAGTTTACTCCTTAACACCTGCCCTCGGATAAATAATCTTAATTCCATTCAACGTGCCTAGACTCAAAGTCTTACTGAGGAAAGGTTTTCCCATCTGAATAGTATGATAGTCGTGTCACCTAGGCCCCAGAGTCTTGCCAGAGGAATAAATGACCTCGTTTAGTTGTCAATCATGCACACATTGCACTTACTCGGATAACATACCGGTCAAGTCGCCTTCTTGTGTGTTAACAAAGTATCCTGGCAAAACATCTTTCCAAGAATAGCTTTCATTGGGCGACCTCATTAAAAAACCCTCTTAAGGGAAAAAGAATGTCCCCTTAATTATTCAAATTGTTCATAAAGATTGAAACACAATACATTAACTGAAATAAAAGTTGAGGTTAACCCCATTCCACGTATAGGGTACAACTCCACCCTCCAGAGTCTCGAGCTTGTACGTTCCGTTTCCGAGTGCCTCTACCATGCAGAATGGGCCGGTCCACTTGGGAGACAGCTTGTTCTCCAACTGGTAGGGGTGAGCTTTTCGCATCACCAGTTCGGCAATTTGGAACTATCGAGGTCTCAACTTGGACTTTTGTTTCTGCTCCACCCTTCTCTTCAAGGCTTTAACTTTTACGCGTGCTTACTCTCTCGCACCTCGTTGAGTAAGTCTAAGTTCACCTTCCTCCCTAACTTCACCTAGAATCGCGACGAGCTTTCCTGGATCTCCATAGGTATCATGATGTCTAATCCATATACCAAATTGAAGGGCATTTCCTTCGTGGTGGATTGTGGAGTGGTGTGGTAGGACCACAAGATTCGAGGTACCTATTCTGCCTAGGTCCCCTTAACCTTCTCCAACCTTCTCTTCAAGCCTTTGAGCAAGAATCTATTGGCGGACTCGACCTTTCCGTTCATCTGAGGATGCTCTACCGAGGTGAACACCTGCTTGATGTTGAGCTTTATGCACAACTTGCACAGTTGTTGGCTCGCGAACTGGGTGTTGTTGTCAGACACTAAACGTTTTGGAATCCCAAAACGACAAACAATGTTCTTCCACAACGTTTTCTGGATTCACCATTTTCTATTGATGATTATTGCTTACTTGTTGATTGCATTGTAGGAACTTAGAACATGCCCTCATTTTATTATGAATTTGCTCATACTGCTTGGTTTGAAAAATGTTTGTATCTGTTTTCCGTTTTTGTTTTAGATATAATTTGCAATGGATTACAAAACCTTGTATCCCTGGGCACCCCAAAATGTTTTAGATGAAACCTCTTCTTACACCTCGCAAGAGCTTATCATAAATGGTTGTCATTTCCGTAAAGAGGATGATACATTGAACATAGTTTCGTGTAGGGATAATATGTTGTGATGAATCCTCAAAAGCTAAATGTGGCTCCTGCCCCAACTACACCACTTTTGAATAGGAACTAGAAGCCAAGTCCCTTAAATGACCAAATAAGCTTTAACCACTACACCAAATAAGTTCTTTTGTCATATTATGATTTTTATTATACTTATTATACTTATTATTATTATTATTATTATTATTATTATTATTATTATTATTATTATTATTATTATTATTATTATTATTATTATTAATAATATTTATTAACATAGTTAATATTAATAATATTTATTAACATTGTTAATATTAATAATATTTATTAATATTTATCAATATTATTAATATTATTAATATTTATCAACATTATTAATATTATTAATATTTATCAACATTATTAATATTATTAATATTTATCAACATTATTAATATTATTAAATTATTAATATTTATCAACATTATTAATATTATTAATATTTATCAACATTATTAATATTATTAAATTATT
>Ga0123342_1007140_pt1 | contig 14963 bp, 6 predicted proteins | sample Turbeawhitnodule_FD_89960 | JGI IMG/M metagenome (GOLD analysis project Ga0123342, IMG submission 89960) | Root nodule microbial communities of legume samples collected from Mexico - Turtle bean Mexico white nodule | ecosystem: Host-associated > Plants > Roots > Nodule | place: Mexico: Nepantla... | reverse complement strand
CCTCTGTAATATTCCGGATTACATAATCCGGAAGTCATTTTTCAAATTTGTAATTAGCTTCCGGATTATATAATCCAGAAGTCTTTTCTCAGATGCATGATTACTTTCCGGATTACATAATCCAGAAGTCTTTTTTAACTTCTGGATTATGTAATTTGGAAGTCTTTTTTCAAATGCATTTCCGGATTACATAATCCGAAAGTTATTCTATGGGGGTGACACAAGAAGGATAAAAATGTATTTTCATGTTGTGTATGGAGGTGCCAGAAGAAGATATGGAGGTGCAGGAAGAAACAGTCCTGATCGATTAACCAAAAAACTGTTTACCTTTGGTTTACCAAATTGAGGAATAAAAGGCTTCTTCTTCCTGCACTCCTACATTCTTCTTTCTCCACCCCCACAATTTTCTAAATCCCAAAACTGGCCTTAATATTTTATTTGAAAAAGGACACCGTGGTTACCGGAAATAGGAATCTGGGAGTGTGCTACGGATTCAGAAATCCGGAACTGAATATTTTTTTTTTTTTGATGAGGGGGTGTTCTGGAAGCAATTTTTGCATAAATTATTGATTTCCGAATTACTGAATCTGGAAGTCTAATTCTATTACGGATTCATGGATCCAGAATGCTTTTTTTCTAAATTATGGATTTTTGAATCCAGAATGCATATTTCTGTTATGGATTGGTGGATCCGAAATGCTTTTTTTGAATGATGCATATTTTGAATTACGGATTGGTGGATCCAAAATTTTACCGGAAGTGCCAATCCGAAAATTTTCTAGATTCCATAATGCATAATGCAAAAAATAAATACAGTTCAAGTGCATTTTAGGGTTTTTAAAGAATAATAGGGACAATTTGGTCTTTGCATAATATTGTGAGGTGCAGGAAGAAAAATGTAGGGGTGCAGGAAGAAACTGCCAGAATAAAATAGCGAATACCTAATTTGAACAGTAACAGTCTTTTCAAGCACAAGAAAATGGCAATTGCTTCCTGCACCATATCAATGCACCCATCACAGGGGGAAAAATCGAAAATACCCTTAAAAAAAGGGGGTGCATATAAAATTACATTCCGGACCCCTTTTTCTGGAACACAATAATCTCTTCGGAATTTATTTTTTCGGAATGCATTATTTTCAATTTCGGATTTTCATTTTCAGAATAAAGGGTATTTTTGGAATTTTTGAAATTATGTTGGGTACAGGTTCAAAAGTGTTGGGTGCAGGGAGCATTTGCCCAAGAAAATAGATAACATGGAGGTTAATTTTGAAAACAAGCACAATCAACAAAATCCTGACAATTTTTTTACTATTTTTCTCTCTTTTGCATGGAATTAAGAAAAAGTGACTACTATTTTTGTAATCCTTTTTTCCCTAATTTATTCCTATTTTGTTTATCTTCATTCTATTTCTCCATATTTATCCTACTCTAGATACAACATAGAGTGTTAGAATGTCAAGTTCTGGTACATACCCAAAAGACTTCTATGAGAAGATATTTTGACATCGATCTTACATCCCAACAAAATATTAATATTTGTAATAAAAAAGAATTTAAAAAGAAAATTTTCTTAATGAAAATATAAGCAAAATGTAAAATGTTAAAATAATTTTTAAAATTAAAAATAATTAAAATATTAATATTTATTAAGACAAAGTGTAACATTTGGTTGTAAAAAAACATTTATTTTTTATTTTTTTAATATGAAATGAGTTACAGTTAGCCATACTTTCTGCTTTTGACGGAATCATTTCTCTGTCTACCGCTTTATATTTTTTTTTACCTTCTTCATAATTTTTACCCTAGTAAACAATATGTAACTAATAAATTATTATTATTATCTTGAAACAAAAATATTTAAATATGTTGGAAATTTTATATTGAATAAAGTTAAAAATATTTTAAAGTATATATATGATGCACTTTATAACTAGCTTTTATAAAATTGAATTAAACTTAAAAGTTCACTTATCTCCATATCGATATGAGACAAGAACATTTCACGGTATTCCTTTAGGATGATATGTATCTTTTTTCGATTTGGCATTCGTTGAATCAATTATTCGAAGCCAATTTGTGAATGAAATGACCAGGTGTTTTTCGAGAGTGATTTCTTTATTCAACCATATCGACCAGATTGTGTAATAATGTAACTAAATTCTTGCCATATTGCAGTTAATAGCTTAATAAGATAAATTTCACAATTAAAAAAAATAAAAAAATAGAATTAAATTCACATTATTATCCGTAGCAGTTGAAAATTATTTACTTTTATAACAATTACTTTAAACATTGCATTTCTAAAAGTTATATTTAAGTTAATTATATTGAAACTAAAGTTGCAGCTAAATCTATTAAGAAGTAGACTTTTAGCCTAACTCAACCCCATAAAACCAACTCATGAAGTTAAGGTTTGCACCCACTTATATACAATGAAAGACTTTAATCTCTAGCCGATGTGGGATCTCCAACACACCCCTCACGCCGAGACTGTCAACTCGTGCGTGAGACTATATATTATGGATGGTCCGATAGCGGTCCGATAGTGGGTGGCCTGATAAGCCCAACAAATACTCGCTAGGATAGACTCGAAATGGCTCTGATACCATGTTAAGAAGTAAACTTTAAGTCTAACTCAACCCCATAAAACCGGCTCATGAGGTTGAGGTTTGCACCCACTTATATAGAATGAAAGGAATATTGCAATGGAAGAAAAATGTATGTATGTGTTAAAATTATTAACATGAATACATTGATAATACATTAACTCCTACAACATGTTCCTCTTAAGTTTTTGAGTAATTACTTCTGTAAACTCTCTCAAGAGTCAAAGAAGTTATATAAAGAAAGTTAATTTACAAGATGGCTTGGAATCGTAAAAATATGGTTACAATTTCTATACATGAATTATCTTTGTTGAAGACCTTGTGCATAACCTATTACTTTTGTGCAGGTGAAACTGTATCTCAAAAATATGCTACGCTTTTGGTGCAATCTAGAGTGAAATAGACAAGGGGCAAAAATGTGGTGGAACACCACTTGGAAAATCAAGCATGCTATAACATACAACAACCTAAGCACTTTACACTTTATCCTTGACATGGATCCATTGAACATGTTTTCTTGTTTGGTTCAAGTGTTGTTTTCACTTGTCAAGACACTGAATTGTTAGCTCTAATTGCCCCTGAGACCGGGTGAGGACACTCTCCTTCCTGAGCAGGCACAAATTTTGCATGTTAGCATTATAGCATTATGAGTTACAAATATTTAGTTTTTATGGTGAATAAACTGTGTGCTTTGTTTTGCTATTAACTTTCTTCTATAATGAAAACATAGAAACATAAGCAGGCCCTTCATGGAACAACATAGAAACTTACCAGTACTACAGAAACATGTCTGTCTCGGGTCACATTCGTAGGTTTACCCAAAGCTGAAATAAGATCACTATCTTCAGCAAGGTTTCTTAGTCTATGGAGTTCTGGTAGGATAACCTTGCCAAGATCAGGTCTGTCTTTGCGCCTTAATTCAGCACACTGAACTGCCAACTTAGCAAATTTCAAGGCCTCCTCTTGTGGCCAATCAGAGAGTGATGGATCCAAAATCTCATCTAAAGTTCCTTTCTCAATGGCCCTTTCAACATGATGGGTCAAACCCATAGGTGCTTTTGCTGTCAAGAGTTGCAAAAAAATTATCCCAAGGGAGTATATGTCTGATTTCACCCCTAACATTCCTGTCTGCTGGTACTCAGGATCTATGTAGCAGAAGGTTCCGGCTGCGGATGTCATGTGATATTGCGTGACAGTGTCTGCCACAGATGGTGGAACTAGCCTGGCCAAACCTACATCACTGATTTTGGACACAAAGTTTCTGTCAAGCAAGATGTTGGCTGGTTTCAAGTCCCTGTGCACCAGAGGTTCTGGTTTTGTCTGGTGCAGGAACAGCAAGCCTGTGCCAATCTCAGCTGCTATCTTGAACCTTAGCTGCCAAGGAAGTGGGGGAGTGTTGCCCTTTCGAAAGAGGCAATTGTCCAAGCTTCCATTTGCCATATACTCATACACCAGACATCCATATTCTGGACATGCTCCCAGGAGGAGAACCATGTTTGGATGCCGTATGCAACTCAATACCTCAACCTGTAATTACATGTAACCAATTAAATTCAACATCCAATACAAATGTCTTAGCCCTTTCTGGCTAGTATGACCTGATCAACTGGATACGTGGTTCAAGAAATTGCTTTGCTTTCACAAATAATAACAAAAAAATGAAGAATTTAGTTAGGATCAGTGCAAAGTTAAGCTGTCATCCAATCATAAATTGCCATGTTTGATAATTGGTTTTTATAAGGAAGTCAAATAGAGGATGATTTTGATTGTTTGATAGTGTACAAGTTTTGCACTGTAGAGCATTTCAGTTAAATTCGTTAAATATATTTTCTACGCAAATCTTTAAAATTGGAAATATAGAAGATTTTCTGTAACCAAGTTAAACCTTGAGAAACCAAAACCTCTGATCATTGAATTGAATTTGTGGTGTTCAAATGTACTGTTTTGTTTCTATGCTTACCTCTCTCTGAAACTGTGATCTTCCTTGTTGTGCATCTGGGCATAGAACCTTGACTGCAACAGGTGTGTGATCCAAATGGCACTTAAAAACGGGACCGTATCCCCCTTCTCCAATTTTAAGGGATTCTGAAAAAAAATTTGTTGCCTCTTCAATCTCCTCAATAGTGTACTTTCTATACCTGATATCTACATTTACCAAAGCATCAAGCACTTTTCTTTTCTCTTCTGATTCTCTAATTGCTTTCATTTCTGCAACGAGTCTCTTCTGTGATTCCAGTTCTGCAATTCTCTTTTGTGCTTCAGCAGTCTCAATGGCTGCTTTAGACTTGGCTTTCTCCTTTTCTGCCATTGCCATTGCTTTTTTCCCAGCCAGCTTTGCTTCTTCCATTCTCATCTCTTCCTCTATTTTCCACTGCTGAAGTTCCACTGCCTGTCAAGCATGCATACCATTTATCACACATTATTGAACTTTTCTAGAGATAAACACAACTACATAATTAAAACGTACTCATCATGTAAAGATTTCTACACTGTCATTCATTAATGGATTGTCATATTCTAGTAAGAGTGTTGACTTCAGTAATAATTATTTTAAAAGTCATATGCATGAAGTGATTTCTAATTGGTTAATGATATGTTAACCAGTGCATGAAAATTAAATTCTAAACACAAACTACACACACATATATATCAACTCACACCTTCTGATGTGCTGTGAGTGCTTCTTTACAAGCCGTGTTATACATTTCCATGGTCTGCTTCAGCTCCAACTTCAATCTCCTCATTTCAGCCTCCATGTCATCCTACAATTGCCGCAACATCAACTATTTAAAAATCTCGTTTTTCTTGCAAAAAATTGCCCAAACTATCGAATTCTGTTCAACTCCTTATCAGTGCAAGAACGGTTAAAACACGCACAAGCAAACCAAAAAATACAAATGCAGGATGTGTTTGCTATGAGAATCTGTTTTTTTTATAAATTATTATTAAGATACTACTTTACTTTTTTTCCATTTTCAAAGATTTACACAATAAAAACAAAAATCCAGTTTTCACTGAACAAAGGGAAAACAAGATGAGATTTTTTTTAATTACTAATAAAACATAATAAAAATGTTTTCTCAGACCAAACAGATCCGTAGAGTACTGCCAACTTTCCTTACCGTTGCTTGTGATGTAAAAGATTGATTGTCACTCTCAAATGAGAATGATGTGAATTCATTAGGACTGTTCAATTCCGGAGACTTCCTTCCATAATGTATTGACTCAAAACTCAAGTTTGCATCTGTGTCTGAGCTATATGATAACCGAGGATTGGATATTCCGGTATCTAAGTTCAATGAAGGGATCAAGCGGTCTGTGCTTTTCCTTCCAGTGCTTACAAAGGATATGTCCATATCTGAATTGGGAGTGTCCCCATAGTGTCTGCCATTGTAATGTTTCCTAGTAAATGGTGACCTGTTTTCACTGATGTTTAGTCTTCATATGCTAAAACAAATGCTATTTAGTCATGCAAAGAACTAGTTCATGCTTATATAGTATGTGTTATGCAGTGTCACTGACCTGAACGATTCATCATACTGTGATGCAGAATCAAAGGAATGCGATTGTTCTTCTGGTAGAAACCAATTTTTAGTGAGCAGCATATTGACAATATGTTTAGAGACATACATGTGTGGTTCTTGAAGGGATGAATCTAACCTTTTATGTTTGGATCCGAATGCATATTTGGGTCTGAAATGTTTGACCTGACACTACCTTGATAGACCAGGTTAGGGAAAATGGTCGGTGGTTGACGAGTAGCAGATCGCATTGTTTGAATCTTTCCTTTGGCAATAACATAGACGGTGCAGAAATCTGGAGCCCCTTTTGAAATTTCTCCTGGAATATCTGATACCTTGAATCTTCTGATGAGAAAAAAATGTTCTTTTAACAATACGTCATGAGGGCAAGTGACCCTAAGTTATGACAGGATAAGTCTTTATGTTTCTAATGATCACATTCCCAAACTCTACATATTAATTATTTAGTGTTTTATCTGAATGAAAGGAAGAGGACTAGAAACTTGATGTAAAATTTGCAAGATGAAAACGTGACTTAGAAAGAGAGTAGCATACTTGAGCAAACTAGTTTTTGCTGAAGAGCCAAGAACCAGATGCTCAATTCCTGTCTGAGAAGCATATTCAGTTATAGCTTTGGATACATCTGAATCTTCTAGTTGGACATCCTTGCAATGTATCTATGGCCCATCCACCATACCCCACCAAGAAACAAAACAAAAGAGATGATAAGAATTCTAAGATGAAAACAATGAGCAAGATATTTGTTTTCACTTCCACAAACATTCATCTTGAAAGGAAACACAACTCACATCTTTTCGTGTACAGAAGACACGATATGGGAGGAAAAGATTTTTGTTTTGGCATTCGTGTTCTTTGCCCACCACTGAACTATCATCGCCAAGGAAAGCACTTATCCCTGCCCAGGTAATCAACCAAATGAGGAATCAATCCTGTAGCCATTATTCCCATTGCTACAATAAACTTTCATAAATTTATGAAATTGAGATCCTATTTAATCTTATTTTTTATGAAAAAAAGTTATGTTGACTGTGTCATAAAACTCTGTCAAATTCAAATAAATTATGCTATTTACTAAATGACAGCAGTCAGTAACCACTGAAGAAGAAAATCTGATTTTTCAAAATTTACTTAACAATGCATTTTTGAATGGTCTACTTGTATACCAAAATCAAATGGAGTCTTGCACACAATAATGGGGAGAGAAATAATGTTGGTTGATGTGTCATAATTATCACGTTCCACTGAACATGCACAAATCTTGTTAAGAGACAATGAGGAAGCTATGATTAACAGAAATGGCAATTCCATTGGGCATAAAGAGTGTATGAGTTTAGGTATAAGGTTATGGTACTTACTGGGGACGAAAAGAGAAGGTGATGGAGATAGAGTTGGTGCAAGAAGCTTGACATGGATGAGAATTACAGTTGCACTTCTCATGAGGAGATTGTCAACTGCCCATTTGAGTGCAGTTTGGCTCCCTTTCTTTTTATCAATTGCCACGGCTACTAATCCACTCACCCCATCCTTTTTCTCTAACCGATTCTTTGGCAACCACATTACTTACTTTCACTGCAATCTTATTCTCCTCCTCCAATGAACAAAATACCAAACTAAAGGACTCTCTGAGACCAAAATGTCTTTTCTTCTCTTCCTTTCGACCACACCATCTTCTTTTGCTTTATGTTTTTTTGGTTTGATTAAGTTGCACCCAGAAAAATGTTATAAAAATACAGGATGAAAATCCTATGTTACCTTTGAATAACATAGGATTTGAGACATGTTTTGAATTTGTTTACTTCCTGATTCTTTGTTATGTTCAAAACTTTAAACAACAAAACTAACCAATAGCCAATTTGGGATTTATCTAATTATTTTAGGCTTCCTTTTGTTCTATGTAACAACCACACACATGGTTCTATCCTATAATCTTGTTTATTCCCATCAAAGAATGAACAAAATTTGCGGGTTAACTTTGACTTTCCTTATGTAAATGAAATCTCCTAACTAAATTATATATAGCCACTTTGCACCCATCATTACATTTTAATGCCAATGTACATCCAAATGAAAAGAGAAATTCCCATCCAAATTTTATAACAATGGTCATTAATGTTTCGTGGATTCTGTTTATTTAAATCAATAAAAAATTACACATTAATAAAATTGTTTTAGATTCTTTCTATTTATATATTTGTATTTGTTATTTTGGTCTTCTTACTCTTACTTCATATCTATTATTTTATTTCAAACTTTAATAAATTTTAGTTTTTATAATTTTATTTTATCCTTGTCCATCTAAATGATGTCATGACATGCTTATCTGATTGAAAATAGGTCTGACATTTCTTAAATATCATAAACTAAAATGAAATTTTTCCTATGTAAAAGGGATCTATATATAAAAAATGGTACTTTAGTAAGAACTGAAACAATAACATCAGAGACTAAAATGAAATAGTTTTTAATAGGAACCAAAACGTGAAAAGAAAATTAAAACAAAATGAAAATGAATTCAATCCTATTAAGACAACAATGTAACTTATATTGATAATTTAAAAGGGCTGATTTTTCCTTGAAATGGATTAGACAAAAGCACATGACCATCTATGTATAAATAAATGTATAAAAATCATCAACACTTTGAATACATTCTAATTACCTTGATAAAATATATAAGTAAGCAAGCACACAAGAGTGACAAATAATGACTCGCACTAAAAAATATGTAAGAAATATATGAAATGGCAAGTCATTTACCTGCAATATATTCTTTAAACAGTATGTGTCTACACTTTCTTAAACTTAGTAGTTCTATTCAGAACTTTACCTTACAAAACTCACCTGATTTAAATCGCTCTTAATTTCAATGGCAGGTTTCAGCAACATACAGATAAGAAAGAAAAGATATTCAGTGTTCAAGTTTCTTAGGTATTACAACTTTCTTTCCATCATCACATAAATAGCTATAGTTGGTTCCAAACTTGAGTGTTTCTATTCTCTATCAACTTTAGTCCTAATTGGCCTTTTCAAGACAACTTGGGTGTAGGTCATAGTCACAGACATCACAAGAGAATGCCCAGAACTTCCCTTGCTTTCTACAAGAATCACATACATATGCTTTGGCCATATCCAATTTCAGCACATGTTCATGCTTGACATCCTCAGCCTGCTGTGGCAAAGCCTCTCCTTCCTTTCTCAGAGCTGCTTCTAGCTCTCTTATCCGTGATTCGGTAAATGGAAAAGCTTCTGCTCCATATGAAGAGACCATAAACTTGCCATTCCCACTAATTACTTTGCCATCTGGTCCAATGAGAACCAAAGCAGGAATGCCCTTTATATCAAAGATTCTTCTAAGGTCATGCCTTGTCCTATCCTCATATGGAACAGCAAGCCAAGGCATACTATTTTTGTTGATATTGAATTCAACAAGGTCCCTATCTGTTGATATTAAAACAATCTCAAAACAGTCTCCTTTTGCAGCCTTGAGTTTGTTGTATGCATCTGTAAGTTGGACAGTGAAGGCACAGCAAGGAGGAGACCAGTAGGCACAAAAATACAGGCCTATGGTTTTACCAACTACTTCACATATGGGCACCTGCAACAAAAAGACTTGTGAATGTCATTAGTGTGCACTACTACACAAGTTCTTTATATAAAAAGTTCTATAAACACTTACATAGAAGAATATAAGAAGGAAAAATGAAGAGTTTCAAGTTAAAATTAACTGAATTTTTTTTTTCAGCCTTCTTTCTTTCTTCTGCTGGTCTATAGGAAAGTAGTGAAAAGCTGAAAGTAAGCACTGGACTACCTTTCTATCATCTCCAGAGATGAGAAAGTCGCGTCCTTCATGTCCCAATAATTCTTCCAAGTTTGCTTCCTCACGCTTCCTTTCATCCATGGCTTTCAATTCCTCGTGTCTCTTCCTAGTGAAAGGAAATGCATCAGCACCATAATCCTCTATGCAGCCAATCAAGTCTTCTTTAACAGTTATGGCATCTGAACACAATGGAACAAATGATGGGATTCGATCAACTCTGTATCTGTCAATCAGTCTTCTGTGCAAATTTACATCAAATGGGACAGCTAGCCATGTCATGCTCTTGAAGTGTTCTTTAAATCCATCCTCATCACGGTCAAAGGAGATGAAGATGATCTCTAGATTTATTCCCCTCTTTCTCAGTGTTTCATAAAGTTCAAGAAGATGGGGAGTGAAAGCTCTGCAAGGCCTGCACCAGTTTGCACTGAAAAATAGGCAGATGACTTTCCCACTGCATTCTGACACAGGTACCTAATCTCATGATTTAAAGATAGCAAGCATTAGCTACAAACTGAAATAACAAACTAAGCAAATGATGCAATTTGTTTCCTTAGGTAGCATTTTACCTAGAAGTTAAAATACTAAAATCATCAGTTGATCTCAAGTTGAATCTATTTAACTAGCCTATTGTCTAATCAAAACACAACTAATAGAAAGAGGGGTTCTGCAGAAACCAAATTACCTTTCCTTCAGAAGATAAAAGGAACTCAACACCTTCAGCTTCAAATATCTTCATAATATCATGGTTGTCAGTATATGTGGCTTCAAAATTTAACCCTGCCATAGGAGCTGGATAAAACAGGTCCTCTCTTTTGTTTAGCTTTCTTGATATCTATTTGATCAAGAGAAAAATATGAGTTTTGTAAGTTATGTCCAACATGGAGTATAACACTATCAATAGGATCTTGAACTTTAGCTCTGACAGTCGGTTCTGTGCAAGAGCATCATTTGATTTTTCTTAAATTAAGCTATTTGTCTGAAACTGTCCTTCAATTGGAAAACATTAGATTATATCTGTGTGAACAAAACTTGGAGAGGGGGATGCGTTGCGTACACGGCTTCTCAAGAGAACCTCACGGTACTCTCTCACTAAACCACAGGCATATGGTTTTGATGATCAATGATTCAAACATAACTCAATTGGAAAATGCTTCATGGATAGGTAGGAAGAGTCACATCCTCTCCCAACTTCCAAGCCACAATTAGAATATGTAAGAATAAAACTTTTGGTAGGTCCATCTCTAACTTGACAGTTACTTAAAACTATCTGAACCTAAAGTGGTGTGTGTGATTACTGAGAAAGAAGCATATTTGAAATCATAAGTTTTAATCTTTGCATTTAATTCAGGTGAATTTCAATGGACCCAAGAGAAAGATACAAAGATTAGAGGCACCCTTATGTAGTTTAGAGAAGACTAACTTGAGATTTTTGCATCAAACCCAGTTAAGAGCCTTGAATTGGTTAGAAGCATAAACCTCACACACCTAGGCATCACTTTTAAAGGGGGAGGGAAGGAGGGGGAATAATCAAATTTCAAATTTTGAAGTAAATTACATACCTTGCAGTTGCAGCTGAAGAAGATCAGCAAGTGGATAGGAAGAAAAAGGAAGAGGTTGAGTCTCCAAGACGAAAGGAGATGATACAGGGCGTTGGGACAGAGAAGAGCTTTAAATGTTACACTGATGTGATCAAGAAGACTCAATAATATTCACTGCACACAAAACAAATTCTAACAATTTTATTATATAATCTATCTATTCCAAAAACTATGCACTTAATTTAGTTTAATGCATTTCCATTAAAAAAATGTTAACTATTATATTTATAGATTAAATATTCCTGTTCAAATTTAATGATTTAAAAAATATAAAGATGGGTTTATTCAGCAGCACAATCCTTACAACCTAAAATTTAATGTTAATTTTCGCTAAACCACCATAAGCAAACACTCATAGTATTTACACGACATTTGTCTTTATTTCAATATATGTAGTTTTTCGTTGAAAACTAAATGTTCCATATATTGGGCATATGCTCTGCCCATAAACCGGATATGCTGACAAAACAGAGCACCTAAATTGTCCCAATGTGTCAGAATTCGATTCTTAATAAAAAAAATATTTCTTTTTGTCAAATTTTATTTACTTCACAACTGAATTATATTAGTCTAAATAAAAGACCAATATTCTATAATGAAAAGTCCAAAACTAAATAAATATTTTTATCTTGAATAAATAATGTGCTTAATAGTGTCTATTATGATTGAAGATTCTGTTTTCTGGTTATATGTCCAACACAACGGAATGGAAGAGAGATCATAATCTTTTATGAGCAAGTTTTATCGTATCTTGTACTTAAATCACAACCCAACGTGAACTTTAACTTGATGAACATTTGTACTTATATACTTATATATATAAAAAAAAATCTCATTACAATAAATTTCTTCTTATTTTACTCTTATTTAATATATTTCACTTTATTAACTCAATAAAAAAAATTATTATTTCATATAATTTACTTAAAAAATAATTATTTTTAATTTAATATTAATGTCGTTTTATATGCTTCCTACTCTTTTCTTTATTCTTTATTATTTGAAGACAACAATAAGAAAAAAAAGAGTATATTCTTATATATTTTCACACAAAATTTCACATATTAAATAAAATATCATTCATTTCTAATCATTCTTCTCACTCTATTTCAAGCTTAATTTTGTATGTATATTAAGAAAAATGTAGATATACCGATTGCATATTGCATAGTGTTTCCGTAGTGTAAATAAAACATTTACATCATTGTTTTTAGTAATGATTAATATTACTGTCACCGAATTAAATTATATATAATTTATTGGATAAGTTTATTTTAAAATTAAAATTAATACAAGAAGAACATAGCATTTTTTTTTTAAAATACATCATGGGCATATGTACACTGACCTAATCTCATGTGCAGAACTAATTATATGCATACAATTTCATATTTCTTGTTTTCTTAACTCCAAAAAGAATTAATATCTATTTAACGTTTTTTTTTCTAAAAGTTTTAGACCTTTTTTAACAACTTTTTCAACATTTCCTCTTTATATAATTAAGTGAATGTAGAAACACTTTCATTAAAAAAATTACAAAAGTAGTTAAAAGAAATTAAAGATGTTCCTATTTAAATTTGTAATAATAGAATATTTCTCTGTTAATTTCATAATCTTAAAAGACCATTATTTTGGAAGAAAATACTTTAACTATTTTTAAAAACATATTGATATATAAATAACATAAATAAAGACTATATAGTGTGTCTTTTGAAATACCTTTAAAATTGTCAGTTTTCAATTAAGGATGAGAATGGAACAGTCACACATTTTTAGTCTCTTAATTAAATAATTTCCTTAAGAAAAAGATAAATCATAATAAAAAGATATGATATTAAATAATATTTACGTATAATTATAATATATGTTAGTTTTGTAAATATTCAGAGTTATATTAAGAATTTGAGTAATGAATAATAAAATAATTAAATTGTTGATTGAGAAAATATAAAAAAAAATAGTATAATAAAGTAAGAGTTCTTTAGATGAAACAAAATGACCGAAGAAAAAATAGAAGATAAATTGTTTAGGCTAGTTAATAAAGTTAGGGTTTTTTATGAACATATTTTTGTTCATATTTAGAAATTTAATCTTAGATTTTTCAGATTATAGTTGTGAAATATTTGATTAAGTTTATTTAGCCTTAAACTATAATTATTAATTAATCTCAAAGTTTTAATACAACAGAGGTCTCCTGAAAGAATCATTGCACGTGGATCTTATTAGTCAAAGTCTAATTCACTTATTCTAAACAAAGTTGAAAACGAATCAAAGAATCTGAAAAATTGGAAACAAAATTTAAGAAGAAAAATTGAAGAATAAAATATAAGAAAAGAATATTGCAAACAAATCCACAAAATCTGAATAATTGGAAACAATATCAGAAATAGAATTTGAAATCTAGAAGAAAAAAGAAACTTATAAATGGATACAAATCAAAAGAAGAAATATCATCACCTCACACTAAATACCGAAGACATTTAAGTGCGTCAATTTCCTTAGTTCTTATTTGTAATCTTTGTTTTGTCTTTTTTATGAAAGACTAATTCTTTTTAGTTTCACTATCTTGTAATCTCACACTGAATTCAAAGATTTTGTGCAATTTTTTTCTTCAATTAATAGATTGTGATAAAGAGTTTGGTCCTTTTTAATTCTAATTACTGTTATTGGAATTATTTTTGAAAGTTTGCTAATAATTTGGTTCTTTTATTTAATTGATATTCTGGTTTGGTTTGATTTATTTTGAACAATCTTTTGTATTCTTAATTCAAGGTAAAATACTAAAAAGCTCATAAGTAAATGCTTGGAAATTTGTGAACATTTATTTCATTAATTACAATATGTTAAATTTGATTGACGTTTGAATATTTGATGGATGATAACTAATGAGGAAATCAATGATGATTGAACTCAAGAACCAATATATTTTTTAATTCATTTTATTCTTATTCCTTTTAATTTCTCTTTATAATTAGCATTTTCCGTAAGTGATATATGAATCATGTTTAACTAAGATTATAATTGAATGCATTGGAAGATGTTTTGGGTTGACTAACCCTATTTATACTTTAATTTTGTTAACTTATCATGCAATAGACGATCTATGTCAAATACCATACAATCCAAGACACTACATTACATTGTCTACACTCAAACTCTTTTATTTAATTAAAAATGACAATAACGATTAGGTTTACACGATTAAACATTCAAATGATAATCAAACATTTTCACATCACAAATCATAAAAAACAAATACAAAATATTTGTGTAGTTATAAACTAACCAATCTTGGTCGGTTTAAGAATATTTGCTTAATTATTTAATTTCTTATAAAATATTAACAAATTTATTAAAAAAAGGATACCATATAAAATTATAATATAGGTCCAAGAAAT
>Ga0123342_1007139_pt1 | contig 14965 bp, 10 predicted proteins | sample Turbeawhitnodule_FD_89960 | JGI IMG/M metagenome (GOLD analysis project Ga0123342, IMG submission 89960) | Root nodule microbial communities of legume samples collected from Mexico - Turtle bean Mexico white nodule | ecosystem: Host-associated > Plants > Roots > Nodule | place: Mexico: Nepantla... | reverse complement strand
TCACCTACGCCACGTACTGGGACACGATCGGTAAATGGCCAACGCGGTTGCTTTGTGATCAGCCGTTATCTTCGACGAACCGAATAGCGTCTTGCAAGAAGCTCCGGAAATAGTCAGGATTTTCGCACATCGGAAAGTGCCCAAGCCCCTCCATAACGACATGACGGCTGCCAGGAATGAGGGCCGCTAGCGCTGCTCCGTCTGCAGGCGTCGCAGAGTAGTCATAGGTCCCGGAGAGAAGAACGGTCGGTGTTCGCTTGGCATCAATCTTCGGACCGACGACGGCACCGTCGAACTCGTCGCTGTAGAACGAAAGATCGCCGGGATAAACTCCAGGAGCACCCTGCGAGTAGATCCAACTGGCGCGGCGTCGCTCTTCTTGCGGGCTGAGCGGGCTCATGATTCCGCGGACATAGGCTGAGTTATGAAGCGACCCATGAACGTTGACGTTGTGTTGAAAGGGGTTGCGACGGCCCTTTGACTTCAACGGCGGCTCGACCGCAATTACACCCATTAGACGTTCCGGTCGCTCCGCCGCCAGCACCATGCACATCGCCGCGCCCATAGATCCTCCAACGACGATAGCTCTGTCTCCGACGAGCTGGTCGAGTATCGCCGTGCACCAGGTCAGGTAGAGATCCGTTGTGAGTTGATAGGGCGAGCCGTCCCAAGTTAAAGGAGGCATCGAACGTCCGTGAAACGGCAGATCAACTGAGATCAATCGGTTCGTACGCGCAAACCCAGTGTCGGAGAGTTGCGGTAGAAACTGACGGCCGTCTGCGCCAGCCGTGTGGAGGAAAAGGATAGGAGTTCCTGCACCGGCTTCCTCGTAAAAGATATCGTGTTCTACGCCGCCGACCTCTACCCGCTTATAGCGTCCGGTGACCTGTTCAATATTTCGATCGACCTTCGGCGCAACTAGGGGCGGAGACGCTACGACGATCTCGAACAGTCGCTCCAGAGCGGGACGCGCTTGAGCGATTGCTACGGGCGAACCAGATAACGTGAACTCAGGGTTAGCGAGTTGAAAGGCGGTGAACGAATGGTAGGTTGCCGGCGGCGGCACCTGCATAACCTTTTCCCAAGCTCCTTCTGGGGCACTCAGTATGACGTCAGCATTTTCGTCCGCGCCGTCCAGTGCGACTATCCCGCCTCCCACAGCAAGTGATGACTTTTCTGGTCCAACTTGCAACGAGATCCGTGTTGTAAGACCTGGGGTCAGTCGCGGTAGCTCCGGATCTTCGATCGCCAGGGTTACGCGTTTAATCAGCTCGGCATGGGCGCCCATACGTCCTCCCTAACAAAATGATGTTGTTGGGAAGCCGCACTTCCTGTGTCTCACCTCCCATAAGAGAGGTAAGCAGATTTTCAGACAATCTGTCAACCTTAGCCGTCGCCTGAACTTCGTTTTGTGGAACTACTCGGAGGTTTCGACGGGGTTCTTGCTCAAGTAGTCCAACGCCACCTTAGCCGCGATTTCGATATGGCGCTTGCAAAGCGCGGCTGCCCTGTCGCCATCACGCAACGCAATAGCGGCCGCAATCTCTCTTATCTCGAAAACGCTGTTCTGCAGCCGCCCTGGCTGGGTCATCGATGTCATCCGCAACAATGTGACCCGGTTGTGCAACGACGTGAGCATTTGCTTCACAAACACGTTCTTGCTGCCGGTCATCAAACAATCGTAAAAAGCGGTCTTGGCTTCGATGATCCGCGTTCCGGAACCGCTCTTGGCTGCGGCTTCGAACGCTTCCACGGTCTCGAGGAGAGCAACGATCTCTTCATTCGAACCGTTCTCGGCGAACTCCTGGCCGGCAAAGCTTTCAAGCAGCGCGCGTACACTATAAAGCTGCCTAGCCTCCTCGTAGCTGATAGTGCTGACAACCGGCCCCCGATGCGGATAGCTAGTAATAAGCCCTTCAGCTTCTAACTGGCGTAGCGCCTCGCGAACTGAAGTTCGGCCAACCCCGATGAGTTCGCACAACTCGCGCTCCACCAGCCGCTGCCCGGGCTTGAAACGGCCACTTGAAATAGCCTGCCGGAGCTTATCCTCAACAAGGATTCGAAGAGAGGCGTTTTGACGTGTAATCTGGAGGTCGATCGTTCCCATTCACAACAAACCTTCGATGAAATTTCTAGTGACGCACAGAATCAATATACTGCCGGAGCGTTTCGTAGGACAACCCGATTGTCTGCAAACAGCAAAAAATTTCAATCGGTTTATTGTGGGTCACAGGAGAACTCTAGCGAACTGGAGGTCTGGCGCAAGGGGAGAAAATTTCTGTAGCACCTCAGGGTCATGACCCGGAATGATGAGTCCGTTTGCTCCGGCAAGGACGCGGAGCTTGTTGTAACCCTCGATGACCTCTAGGTAATCTGCAAACAGGGGAAACGCGCCGTCATTTTCAAGATAGTGCTGGAAATGAAGCGCGTCGGAAGCGATAACCAGCAAAGCGCCGCCTGTTGCCACCGTAACAACTTGCAAACCTTTCGAGTGACCGCCAACCAGATGCACCCTGCATCCAGGAACAATTTCCCCATCCCCATCATGGAACCGTACCCGTGACTGAAAAACGAGCCGGACCGCGTCGACGACACCTTCTGTAGCAAAAGGCCGACGCATTCGCTCATGGCACATACACCGCCCCGTTCCATACGCCATCTCCCGATCCTGAATGTGAAAAGTGGCGTTAGGAAAGGCCGGGAGGTTTCCGGCGTGATCGTAGTGCAGGTGTGTCACAACGACATCAGTAATTTCGCTGGATTTGATGCCAAGGCTGCTCAGTGCTGCCACCGGATGGATCAAGAGGGTCCGCCCTCTGGCCGCGCCCTCTCCGGCTTCGAAACCAGTGTCAACAAGAATTAATCGGTCCTCGAGACGGATCAGCCACACGAAGTAGTCGATTTGTGATGGACGATCATGAATGTCATTCGTCTCTAGTATCAGGTCACTTACTGGTCTTTGCGCGGTGCCGTAATGGATGGCGAGCACTGTCCACTCGTTCAAGAGAATTCTCCCCGCCATCAGTCCATCAAGACTAGGTGTCGATTGATCTCGGCCCTGTCAAGACGGTCGAAAACCTCATTGATCTCATCAAGCGGGCCAGTGCTCGACAGCAATTTGTCCACTGGCAGCTTACCTTTGAGGTAAAGGTCGATATAGCGGGGTATGTCGCGCGATGGCACGCAGGAACCCATATAGCTGCCCTTGATCGTTCTCTCCTCTCCGACCAACGGCAAGGGCGAAACCTCGAAACGGGAATTTGCGCTGGCCAGTCCGGCCGTAGCGGTCATCCCTCCGCGCCGGGTAATCTCATATGCAAGCTCGAATGCCTTTTTGGATCCAGCCATCTCTATCGCGTAGTCTACCCCGCCGCTTGTCGCGCCTTTTACTTGGGCAACAATATTCGGCGAGGTGGCCAAAAAAGTCTTCGTCGCTCCCAGCTCCTTGGCAAGATCCAGCTTCGCTTGGATTAGGTCGATCGCCACGATATCGCTTGCACCGCTCGCAACAGCGCCAAGTATCGCCGAAAGGCCTACGCCGCCGAGCCCGATTACCGCCACACTACGGCCTGGGCGGACCCCACACGTGTTCATCACAGCTCCAACGCCGGTCATAACGGCACAGCCGAAGAGAGCAGCTGTCGCCAAATCGATATCTTTGGTCACTTTGACTACCGAGCTCGCCGACACGACAGCATATTCGGAAAACGCAGAAACGCCGCTATGGTGGTTAATTTCGTATCCTCTCAAACGGATGTGCTTGCCGCCGGATAGAAGCGTTCCTGCAGCATTGGCCTGGTAGCCCGGTTCGCAGAGGCTGGCGCGGCCTTCAGCGCAATATGAGCAATGGCCACAAACCGGCAGAAATGACATGACTACATGGTCACCAACCTCAACCTTCTCGACACTCGGTCCGATTGCTGCGACGACGCCAGATGCCTCATGGCCTAGAGCGACTGGAAGCGGACGCGGTCTGTCCCCATTGATTGCGGACAGGTCAGAGTGGCAGACACCGGCAGCCTTGATCTTGACCAACACCTCCATGGGGCCAGGCGGCGTCAGTTCCACAAGCTCAATCTTAAGAGGTTTCGAATTTGAATAGGGCTTCGGCAGACCCGACTCCCTGAGGATTACCGAACGCATCTGCATCTTTGAGATTCCTTATCGATGTGCAAGCAACTGCATTGGAGAGGGGATATAGCGGAATCCGTCTCCGTTTCGCACCACATGCCCGGCACCTGGCCATGCGAAGTGATAGGACATTACCGCAATGCGATCTGTCGCCAGCATATCAAGCACGCGCGTGCGGGATCTAGCTGACAGCTTCGGGTCCGTGTCGTATCGGAATTCCATCATCGGCCTCTCCATCAACAGGATATGATGGTGCGTAAGGTCGCCGAGAAAACAGAGGCGATCGTTTCCCGACTGCAGCATAAAACAATGATGACCGAGCGTGTGGCCGGGGGCCGAAATCGCGTAAACGCCCGGCAAGAACTCCTCGCCGTCTTTGAAAAAGAAGGTCCGATCCTTGTGGGGAAGCAGGTTTCGCCGAGCGTTATCGATTTGAAATTGAAATGAAGAATCGATCGACGACCCGTCCGTCCAGTCCGTGAAGTCTCGCTCACTGATGAAGATGTCGGCGTTCGGGAAATTTAACCTTCCATTGGCATCGCACAGACCGCCGATATGATCGATATGGGCGTGCGACAGAACCACCGCATCGATCTCCGTCGGATCTCGACCTGCCTCTCTCAGGCTGGCTAGGAGCCGACCTGTGGTGGGCCCGAAAGCTTTGGAAGACCCCATCCCGGTATCAAATAGAATTGTTCTTCCATTTATCTCAACAAGCGGCACGTTTTGCTCGAGTACAACTTTGTTCGTTGGCAGGAAATTGTCCTCTAGCATCAGGCTGACCGTGCGTGGCTCTACCCCCAAGAAGTTCAGGCGAGGATCTCCTAGCTCTAACGGCCCGTCGGACAGTACCGTGATTTTTCCATCGCCAAATTCGAACGGATAAAAATACGGAAGCTTGGCCAGGTGATGCATACTAAGAGACACTGATTTTCCTCCCATCAGGTGCTTGGCTACATTTTTGGCAGATTGTATGATAATCTGTCTAATATTTTTGAAGAAAGCCATATCGAGAGCGACTGCCTTGCTTTAGGAGCCGGTGTACCGCGTTTTCCCCGGCCTACCGAATGCCGCGCAGTAGGAGCAGAGCATTCGAGAATGCGGCTCGCGGGGCCGCACAACGCATGGTCGTTGACCCAGCGTTGCCCCCTGTTCCGCGAAAAACCGCAGACATTCAGAGATTGACGAGGCTCAAGTTGAGTTGTCTCACAGCGCGCACCGCATCACCGTCCATCAGACAGGTGACATTTTCCCTTATTCGCGCTCGTCATCGCGAAGCGGCGTAACGATCTGAAACGAAGCCGGTGGCGGACGCGCGCACCCAAAGAGCGATCAATTCCATCTTCGGCAGGGCCTTGCTGTAAAAGAAGCCTTGCGCCGAACCGCATCCGTTCGCTGCGAGAAATGCTGCCTGCTCGGCGGTCTCAACACCTTCCGCCACCACGTCCTGTCCAAGACATTGTGCAATGGACAGAATCGCTTTGACCAATTCTTCGTTCCTTTTGTCCGAGCTATTTATGAATGACCGATCGATCTTCAGCGTGTCGATCGGGAAGCGGGCTAGATAGTTGAGCGCCGAGTAACCGGTGCCAAAATCATCGATAGCAATCGAAAATCCCATTTGACGCAGCTTAAGAAGCGTCTGCAGGGTCTCGCCCTTCCGATCGAGAAGCAGACTCTCCGTGATTTCGATTTCGATCCATTCCGCGCGGCAACCGGTTTCACCGAGGATTGCAGCGATCTCGTTTACCAACCGTGAGCATTGGAATTGCTTACCCGAAAGGTTGACTGCAATCTTGTGCAGGTGGTGGCAATCGGCGTTCAGCTCCTTCGCCGTCTTGCACGCTTCACGCAGCACCCATCGCCCGAGTTCAACGATCAGCCCGGTATCCTCAGCGACCGGAATGAATCGAACCGGCGGAATCATGCCCATCTCGGGATGAGGCCATCTCAACAACGCTTCCGATCCTATCATAACGCCGCTGTCCAGAAGCACCTTGGGCTGGTAGTGCAGCTCCAATTCTTCGCGCTCGATAGCGCGGCGCAATTCAGATTCCAACTGCATGCGCTCCTCCACGCCCACAGTCAAATCCTTCGAATAAAAGCGAAAACTGTTTCTCCCCGAGCGTTTGGCAAGATACATCGCAGAGTCGGCGTATTTCACCAGATCGTTGACATCTGTGCTGTCGTCGGGCGAGATCGCGATGCCTACACTGCATGACACGTAGACTTCCTTGCCATCCAATAGGAAAGATTCCTTGAATCTCTCGAGGATCGAGCACGCAACCCAATCGAGATCGTCGGTTGTCTGGATTTCCGGCAACAGAATCGCGAACTCGTCGCCGCCGAGACGCGCAACCGTGTCGAGATCGCGGACAGATTTCTTAAGCCGGGTAGCGACCTGGCAGAGTAGTTGATCACCCACAGGGTGACCCATCGTATCGTTCACGACTTTGAAATGGTCGATGTCAATCAGCATTACCCCTGTCCGCCGACGTTGAGACGACGCGTCACTGACGACCTTTTGCAATCGCTCGTTAAACAGCAAGCGGTTCGGCAAAGAAGTCACCGGATCGTAAAAGGCCATTTGCCTGATTTTTTCCCGCGAGGCGTTCAGTTCCGTGACATCGCGAGAGACCCCGAGGACTCCTGTAACCTCTCCCCCGGCGCCGAGGACCGCAAGTTTACGTGTTTCGAGAAGAATGGACTGACCGTTCTCCGGGGAAACCACCCAATTCTCGTCGATAAGTATGCCACCGGCTTCGATCGTGGCCTCATCAGATTTTCCGGAAATGTGAGCTCTCTCAGCCCCGAACAATTCAAGGTCCGTTTTTCCAACGACCTCCGCCTCCGATTTCCCGGTCAGCCGCTCAAATGCATGATTGCACAACAGGTGTACGCCATCGACATTCTTTACCCAAACCATGTCAGGAATGGTTTGCAGCACACTTAGCAATTGCGTCCGCACGGAGTTGATGGCGTCTTCCGCCTGCCTTCGTTCCGTGACATCACGCGAAAATGCCAGGAGCGTGGTGGCGGCGTCAGGATCGGCGCTTGGTCGTCTAGCCACCGACAACTCGAACCATCGGGTCTCGCCGTTTGGCAAGGATACGCTAATGCATCGACCGTAGGCAACTCCTTCGCTGCTTGCAGTTCGAAGCGCCTCCATTGCAATAGCCGCTTGATCAGGCGCAAGAACTTGGTCGACCGTCCTACCCAGTAGCATTTCCCGCTGCTGGGCTAGTAGTTCGGGATTTCTGGTCCAGACCTGAAGATATCGCCCATCCTCGTCGACCTCAAACAGAACGTCTGGAATAGCGGTGACGATCCCTTGGGCTAGTTCGAGAGCGTTTTTGAGTTCCTGCTCCGCCAACTTGTGTTCGGTTATGTCGATGATAACGCCAATCAGACCCGCGGGCTCGTCGTCGTGACCTCTGAAAACTGCCTTGTTGCAGACAACATCCAGGAGGGCGCCGTTCGCGAGAGCGATCTTACGCTCGGAGACTTGGGCTCCACCCCTTTCAAGAAGGCCTTTCTCTTCAATAGAATAAATTTCCGCCAGTTGCGTTGAACTGAGATCAAAATCTGTATTCCCGATGATCTCGTCGCGCGAGCGACCGAGGAGATCTTCGAAAACCTTGTTGCAACCGACATAGCGACCGTGCAGATCTTTGAAGAAAATTGGGAGGGGCAACACGCCGATCAATGCTTCAAGCAGCGCTCCTCGGTCGGCTGAGGTATCATGATGCAGCGCTTCGTCTCTCCGGCGATTGCGCCTTTTCTGAAAAAAGGAGCGTTGCCAAAGCGGTTGTAAAGTCGAATTCATCGTGAAGCTCCTTACCGAGGGCCAAGACAGGATGCATCATCCATCCGATCAGGAATTCCGGGAACGCCACCCAAATCATTCGAGCAACAAATTGATGCAGATATGTCAGTAAGGCGTCGAACCGCGCGTCGGCCTGAGCCGGATAGTGCGGTCGGAAATGAACTTTGCTTTCACATTCGAAGCAACAACCTTCGCGGCAGCACGTAGATTGATTGGCGCAATGAGTATGTTGTCCCGTTTGGCGAGAGGAGGGCCGGAGGAAGAATGCTACCGCGGAGCAAATATGTTCGTTGGAACCGGATCGCTTGTCTCATGTCTCCTGAGGCGACCCGGGCATTTCCCAATTTGAACTGTCATTCCTTAGCGCAGCCTACCTTGCACGAGAGCCGATCATGAAGGCACCGCATTCCACACAGACCCCGCATGCGATCTTCAATCGGCCGGCTTCCAGGAGAGCGGATCCGCTGGGTTATCGAAATATTTAGCAGCAGCGCTGGCAGACCACCAAGCTGTATTCTTCGGCTCGATCCAATCCTCAGAGTTAGGATCGCAATCAGCTGGCAAATCCGCCATTACATCCTCTATGGTACTGGGAATTGCTGGCCGCAGGATTGTCTGAATTTTGGGGCCCTGTCCCTCAAGAGTTCGCATCATTACGTCCCATACGAAACCCGCCTCAGAGCGCGGCGGCCAGAAATGAAAACTCTTGCTTACGAAGTCGGGGTTCCGTCGCCAGTAACAGGCTGCCGAAGCTTCGCCCCCTAGAACGATTGGGATCATGTCGCGCCCGGACTGGCGCACCGCGTTGATAACACCATTCTCAGCTCCCGACTGAACGATAATACCATCAATTCGACCGGGTTTCGCTGCAAGGAATTTTTGCACCTCGGCCTGCGCGACCTTGTCTGTCCACTTCCCGTCGACATGACCTACGATCTTTATCTCGGGATAATACTCCAGAGCCTTCTTTGCGCCGACGTCAAAGCTGTCCGAGGAGGCAAAGCCGGAGATCCCCGAAACGAGAAGCACATTGCCACTTCCTTCGATTTCTTCAGCGAGCCACTTCGCCGCCTCAAACCCGCCTTGCATGTTGTTCTCAGTTGCGTTGACGGCGAACGGCGATGTTACGTAACCAGAGTACGAGAACACAGGCACTCCTTTTGAATACGCATACTCTATCGTAGGATTAAGCGCCGTGAGGTTCGAACAGCAGATAATAATTGCATCAACGCCGTCGTCTACCATCTGCCGCATCTGCCTGATCTGGACAGCGTCTTCAAGATTTGACTGGGTGACGATGAACTCGGAGACCAGCCCCGCTTTCTTGAAAGCTGGAACAATCTTGTTTGTGAACTCATCAAGAATACTCGCACGCCAAGAATTGTCAGCATATGTCGATGCGTACCCAATTTTCCACGGCGGTGCTCGCTGTGCCTTAAACGTGCGGAAGACAGATTCACCTGTAGGCAACTTTGGATCGAGCAACTCGTAGGTTTTTCGTTCCTCCCGCGGCAATTCCGTAAGGCCACCGGCGGCCGCTACAGAAGGGATCACCAAGCCGGTGATTAGAATAATGGCTCTTGTAATTTCACGTATGCGCACGGATTTGATACCTCTCGTGTCTCTGAGCATTGCAAAGCAGTTGATCTCTTGAAGGTGATCGGCTCTAGGTGGGTTTTTTACAGTCAGACGGGCGGCGAAAGGGAGACCAAGAGCCTAAGGCCGGATTTCGCTTCCGTAAGCGGATTTCCCTTCAGTAGAACGCCGCTATCACAGTGGCCATCCGACGCGTGGCAGTCTCGTTCGATGCGCAGCTTACGCCACTAACCTAACCCGACGCGTCGACTTATCTTCGGTCAATTTGAATGAAGCGAGCCGCTCGCTGAGTTCGTTAGTCTGATCCGAGAGAGTCTTTGCCGCGGCATTTGTCTGCTCGGCCATGGCAGCGTTTTGTTGTGTTCCCTGGTCAAGTACATTGACGTTATTGTTGATCTCGGCGAGGGACGCCGCTTGCTCGCGGCTCGAATTGACGATTTGATCAATCCGATCGGAAATCTTCAAGATCGACGCCGTTATGTTGTGTAACGCCTCACCTGCTTTCCCCACGTAATCTGAGCCGATCGCCACCTCCGAAGAGGATTCCGAAATCAGGTGGCGAATCTCGCGGGCTGCAGCTGATGATTTCTGGGCAAGTTCGCGCACTTCCTGGGCTACGACTGCAAAACCCTTTCCGGCATCTCCAGCACGAGCCGCCTCGACACCAGCATTTAGTGCCAAAAGATTTGTCTGGAACGCAATCGTATCGATCAAACCAATGATTTGGCCGATCTTGTGGGACGCGTCTTCTATTCTGCCCATTGCGTTGATCGCATCGGTCACAATGGTTGCCGCACCCTCGGCGTGTTCTTTAACAACGGACACGAAAGCCTGGGTTTCATAGGCATTCTCGGATGATTTTCTGACCGTGACCGTCACCTGTTCGACGGCGGCCGCAGCCTCCTCCAGTGAGGCGGCTTGCAATTCAGTTCGCCGCGACAGATCATCTGAGGCTTTGAAAAGCTCGCTGGTTCCCCATTGAATTTGATTGGTATTCTCGTCGATATGAGACACTGTCTCTCTCAGGATCGAAAGCGAGTGATTGAAATCGCGCCTCAGCGGCTCAAGATTGGGATGGAATTGGCGGTCAATTTCTTGAGAGATGTCGCCACGCGCCAATCGAGATAACGCCTCTCCTAGAATGGTGACGGCAGTTGCGACCTCCTCCTCCATCTGAGCGCGTTCGCGTTCACGATCCATCCGCTCCTGTTCAACGGTTTTCCTATCGGCTTCCGTTCGTGTCTCGATGTCCATCTTCGAGACAGCATTTTCACGGAAAACCTCGAGTGCGCGAGCCATTTCACCTATTTCGTCTCTCCGGTCACGTCCGACAATCTGCGATCGAAGATCGCCCTTTGCCAGCTCTTGCATGCGCTTCGCGATCCGTTCGATCGGGGCGCGAAGTGTCGCCATCAGGCCGGCGCCAGCCGCCAAGGCTACCAAGACGCCGGACACTGTGGCGATAGTTGACAGCAAGCGGGCAAGATTGCTTTCATTGCGAGCATCGTTTTCCTGAGTTGCTGCAAAGGTTACGAGGTTTTTCCAGATCTCCTGGCCGGTTTTGTCCGCCTCAGAATATTGCGCTTGGCGGGCTTCCGCTATCTTGACCAGCTTCTCTGTGTTCTCTTGGATAGAATCCACCTGGGCGAATAGATCTTCCTGCATTTTATCGAAGCCAGATATCGAGCTGGCAACGCCTCCAACTGCCACGGTGTCACGCGCCAATTTTGTAAGTTGCTCAACGAGGCGCTGCTGATTCTCTGCGTTGGCTGTACGGAACAGGTTATTGATTTCGATTTCGATCGAATCGGCGTCCTGGCCGATCGTTGTCGCCGTCGCAACAAGCATTTCGGAATCCGTCAACGCTTTATCCAACGCCCGGATCGCATTTGTTCCTTCAATCATGTGCTGGATCGCATCCACTCGCAGGTTCGTCGCAAAGCTCTGTAGGTCAGAGCCGGCAAGCCGTGTGGAAGGGTCGACAAATTCGGGGTTGGCGATTAGCTTGGCGATAGTCCTCTCAATTTTAGTAACGGCCTGCTCGTCAGCAGTCGAGACTACCCGCTTAACTGTTTTTAGCGACTTTTTGATCACAAGCCCTTGCTGGGCGACAGTCGGAGGCTGCTTCGCTCCGTCCGGCAAGCTCACCAAGTCTTCCGCCATGTGTTGCATAACTGATGCCGTATCGAGTGAGCGGGTAGCCTCCCGGAGCATGGTTTTCCCGGAGTTCTCCTGATTGCGTACTTGTGAGCGCACATCAACCGCAGCCAATTTAAGGGCGCCTCCGACCTCCTTGATCTTCGACAAGTTGGAAACAATGTCGCTGCGAACGGATTCCTCGTCATTATGCAAAGACCACATGCGGCCGATGCTGCCCGAGATAACGGACATTGCCGATACACTGTTTTCGAGCGCACCAGTTTCGCTCCCGCTACCTGCCGCCGCTTCCTGGAGCGACTGCATGGTTGCGCTCTGCCCGTTTAAACTTGTCAGCGCCTCATCTCGGTACTCCGTTGAGCTTTGCGCCAAAAAGCGGTTCATGCTTTCCGCGACACTTCGAAACCCGCTCAAGGTCTGAAGAACCTCATTTGAAAGCCGAAGACGAGACTGAAGCAAGCCAGTTGCTTTTAAGCCGACCCCACCAACTGCCGCCAATATCAGGATCAAGGGTACAAGTACCAATAACACCTTTGCTCTTATGGTAAAGGTGGACAACAGGCGATCGACGAACATACTTACCTCCAAAGGGCTCAAACGGTGCTGGGGCCTCGCTTTTGGAATAGTAATGTTTGAGCCTGAACGAACATGGATAAGAGTTTCACTAAAACAATCGAAACTTTTTTACGTGTTGTTAGGATTTGACCTCTTACCCATTGCGTCTTTCGAGAAACTTAACGGAAGGTTAATACCTGCAGATTTGCCGGATCAGAACGTGGGAGTGGATCTATCTGCACCGAGGATCGATCTCCAGCACGTTCCCTGTCAGCTTTCCGGACAGTTCCGAATTCGCCAGGAATTGCACGGCGTGGATCACTGTTCGAAGCACTTCATTTTCGCTTGAAGACGTAGAGTTCACATCGCTGGCGTGTACAGCATTTATCCTCAGCCCGGAACCGAAATATTGCCTAGCAATTGCGGAGGTAGTAGTGCGCAACGCCGCTTGAAGGACGGCTTCTGCTTCCAGCGAGGTCGTCTCTTCGAACCATGCGACGTCCACTACGGCAAGCTCCGCGCCCTGAAGTCGAGAGCTAAAGGCACCTGTAACTCTGATTAGATTGGATACGGCATCAAGCCCCAGATTCGCGCTGGATAGCAATCCCGTTACAGTTTGGGTTGTTTCATTTCTGCGGAAAACTATGTTCACCAGAACGTCGACCCGTCTCCAGCGCAAATACACCTGGTCAGCCATTGAGTTGACGTAAACGTCTCTGTTCGGGTTGACTTTGACCGGTAAAAAATTGTTTCCCTGGCCTTCAGCCAGGGAGGCGAAGTCGGCGGGATTGGCGTCGCCTACGGCGACCCGATAGCCTTTTTCTATAAATGAGCGCGCCAAACAAAGACCAACAGGATTTGACGCGCCTATCAAGACACAGACTTTTTCCCCAGGAGAAATGTTGGCGTCACTGTCACGTTCAACCAGTACCTCGGTTGATGGAGTATGACACGCCTTGTGAGTCAGAGACGCTTGTATCACGCGCCGGTCGCCGCTTCCGGCAGATTAAGAAGGTCGACAATTTGTGCATTTTTGGCCAAGTTTAGCACTTATAACTCCCGGTCCGTCGCTGCGTCTCCCGCGAACAAGCAATGCGCAGGCGATATAGTAAAATTTTTGTCCGACAATCTGTCAATTCCTTTTTGCAATTTTCGGCGGACACATGTCGAGACCGGCGTCATTTTGAGGCCTCATGCCCGCAATGCCGTAAGCATCGGTATTCCGACACCCGGTTGAGTTTGATGTGGTCTTTCCTGTTAATCTTCTCTCGCCGCCACGTTCCGATTTGATCGCGCTTTTCGCGTTCGCGCGGCACAGACAACAGCACGCCTATGGCAGCACAAGCTGTTTGACCATCATCAGGTTTCGTCCTTAAGCTCTTCTTTTGCTCAATCAGACGCCCGGAGTCCGTACCCGCTAAGAAGAGCGCAAAGTCAACTCAATGCGACGAGGCGCGGCTGACGCATTGATATTTGCCGCGACCGCCTCGCTTAGTAGGCCAAAAGAACTCGTCGACGTCTTTGCGTCTCCGAGTGTTGAGCCTGGAGCGTGCCTCTCTTATACGTCATAACCGAAGTATGCTGATGCGCAGGTTAAGAGGACCAGCGTGTGGCGAAATCGTGGGGCCATCCTACAGCACAATCATTTTTCTCCGTGTCGACTCAACGGCCTCCAAGGTCGGTTGGCGTAGGTTCTCTCCCACTCATAGCACTCCCACCCTTCCCGTGACGGGCTGCGATCGAAAGCAGCCCGTCACCCCTCGCCTTGGGAGGCATCTTTAGATTGATTTCCCGTGCGGGAACTCCACTAGAACCGTGGCAGATTTCCCTGATGCTGCCTTGCCTTTGATCAAGAATAGCATTAACGTATATCAGACAATCTGTCAATCTGTTCGAGGCTTGTGAAAGCCAGTCATCGCATCATTAGAGGCTTCCCAACTGCAGCGCTGAAAAACTAGGAGGCCATCTCGAGCGGGAGAACGTGGATGTCGGTGCTGGTGATGATCCGCCATGACGAAAGCCTAGGGAATGAGAGATTCAACCGGCCTCCACAAAGGTCCGAATCGGTCATGTACGCGATCAAAATCGCTCGCACGCCATCCGGTCTCGAGCTTTGAAGGTTTGGAAAACTAGTCCCGGCATGTGCGAGTTGGTGTTCATAGATAGGTTTATATTGGATGACTGAAAGTTTGTTCAGCAAGCCCGATGAAGGGACCTTAGTGAAAGACAACTTTATCGAGGGCTCCGATCCCGAACGTCTTTTGCCTTTGATATCATCGCCCCTGGCGTCCTCTGACCTTGCTCAACACGACAGTAGATCGCTTAACTCTCGCTGCAGTCGAATTTCCCTTGATGGTTTTGGCGTTGCGGATGCCCATCATGAAGAGGCGTTCTCGGTCATGATAGATTCCCCAGTTGACGTCGTAACGGTCTTCCTGCCGGCGTCCGGGAATGCAGTCTTTCATTGGTCTGGGCAACAGGTAGAGTCGCCGCATGTTGCAAATGCTCCGCTGAATGCCCGACAAGATGGCATAAGATCTCAACTGTCATTGACGATCGATACGCAATCCTTGCGTGACAAGCTTTCTCGCATGCTCGATCGGACGATCAGCGGAAATCTGCAAATTCAGCCGACCCTTGATCTTGCATCGAGCGCGGGAACGCTCATGCGAGAACTAGCCCTGTCTGCCCATCGCGGCC
>Ga0123342_1007138_pt1 | contig 14968 bp, 7 predicted proteins | sample Turbeawhitnodule_FD_89960 | JGI IMG/M metagenome (GOLD analysis project Ga0123342, IMG submission 89960) | Root nodule microbial communities of legume samples collected from Mexico - Turtle bean Mexico white nodule | ecosystem: Host-associated > Plants > Roots > Nodule | place: Mexico: Nepantla... | reverse complement strand
GTATTCTACGGAGGTTTTGAAACCCATGGTATTCTACGGAGGTTTTGAAACCCATGGTATTTTGAAAGGCTTTTCCTGAGGTTTAAAAAAACCCTGGGGAACACATTCCCCAGAGATGGTTTAGCGGGGAAAACTACAACCCTGGGTAAATGACTTAATGGAGGTTTTAACCCTAGATAATGTAAAAATAAACCCTTGTTAAAACCATTTTTTCTTGTAGTGCATGGATGAAAAAAATATATAGACATAATGAAATAGAATAAAGAGAAAATTAAGAAATGGGATAAAAGAAAAGTTTTTATTTGTAATTCAAGATTATGATGTGTTCATAATCTAGATAATTTTATGAGCATTCACAATTTTAAATTTATTAATAATAATAATAATAATAATATTAAATGACACAGTATGTAAAAAAAATAGTGTAAATGGTGATGTTGACTAGAGATGAGGGGTTAATTTGTGATGCATCCTAAAGTTAACCAGGCTAATGATAATTCTGGAAAACAGTGTGTACGGGTTTTTTGGTTATGGATAAGTGATGAGATAAACGAATTTATACTTGTTAAATAGCAAATTGGCAAAACCGAATCGTTGAAACGACAAAGCAGAACTGACTACTCCCTACCTTCTCACTCCAATACATATGGACTAGATTCTCTCTTTCCCATAGTGAAACCAAATCCACAAGCTCCTTTTCCTCATTCCTCTCATATTAGAGGGTCACACCCAGTCTCACACATTACACACCAAAACCAGATCAAATCCTTTCATTAAACAACAATCAATCTTTTCTCCCCTCTCTCATAATCTTTTCTTTCCCATGATATTAAACAACGCAAACAAGCACCAAAAACACACTTCCTCCATCTTCAATTCTTCCCCAAAAATGAGCCAGTGTGTTCCCAGCTGGGATCTCGACGACAACCCACCATCCCCAAGACTCTCTCTTCGCTCCAACTCCAACTCCAACTCCAATTCCACTGCCCCTGATGTCCCCATGTTAGTTCTCTTCCTTTCTTTATATCTCTCAAACAAATATTATTCTTCAAAACTATGTCACACACTCAATCATCTATTATTCAACCCACTCTTTCTTTCTTCCGATGCACCCAGAGAAGGAGTACGTCTTGTTTATAAACGGAGTCAACTTAACTGTGTCCAACATGCTATATTCTCTCATACAAACATTTGTTAATTAAAATAACCAAATAGAAGAGATTCACTGTGACAACCTTTTTTATACTAGTTTAGAAGTGCTAAGGATGTAGTTGTTTGTGTTATTTGATAAGTTCAGGTTAGACTACGAGGTTGCGGAGCTGACATGGGAAAATGGGCAACTTTCTATGCATGGCTTAGGGCTACCGCGTGTGCCGGTGAAGCCCCCCACAAGCGCCGCCAATAAGTACACATGGGAGAAGCCACGCGCCAGTGGCACCTTGGAGTCCATAGTGAACCAAGCCACGAGCTTGCCGCACAGTGGAAAGCCAACGCTGAACGGCGACGGCGGCGTGTACGGGAACTACCTGGTCCCGTGGTTAGACCCTCACGGGAGCGCCGGGACGGCGAACACGGTGACGATGGACGCATTGGTGCCGTGTTCGAAGCGGGAGCAGAGCAAGCAGGGCATGAAGTCCGTCCCCAGCACATGCATGGTAGGGTGCTCCACACGTGTGGGGTCGTGCTGCGGCAACCACGGGGCGAAGGGACAGGAGATGAGTGGGAGGGATCAGAGCGTGAGTGGCAGTGCCACCTTCGGAAGGGATAGCAAGCACGTGACCCTTGACACGTGCGACAGGGAGTTTGGTGTCGCTTTCACTTCCTCCTCTATCAACTCCCTCGATAACACCAGCTCGGCTAAGCACTGCACCAACACCACCACCGTCGACGACCACGATTCTGTTTCCCACAGTAAACCAGTGGTAACCAACCACCCTCTCCCATTTCATCTTATTTCTATTCTACTTGTTTCTTTTCATGTGTTTTATTCTTATTATTAATAGGATAATTATATTCGTAATCTACATTTTTTTATACAATAACATTACAACTAACCATATTATTATTTTTATTATTATTTATATTATTTAAATTTATTTTTTATTATATATTTATTTTTAAAATCATTACATAAAGATTGTATACAAAACTCGACAACTGAGTTATCAAACTCAAACTAACATTTTGCTTATTATTATAATAAAATCTTTAGTAAATTTCTAATGATTTTTCTAAGAAAGAACTGTACAAACTCTAATTTTTATTAGTCATATGCCCACTTATATTTGTCTATTTATCTTTTATATATATATATATATATATATATATTGCGTATTACACTCTGTATTTTTTTCTCTATACGTATCCATAAGTTTGTTCATACGATATTTTTTTATTTATAGGTGATTTTTTGTCACTCTTATATCTTTATTTTATTTTAAAATCTCCTCTTCTTGAACAGTATTTCTCTTTGGTTTAAATATATATATATATATATATATATATATATAAATACAAATTTTCTTCGATTTAATTTTTGCCGAAAAATTTATCTTTGATAATATTTTACATTTCAGCCCTTTTGTAGAAATATTACGCTCACAATTCCGATGATTTCAAACTTGTTGCAAGACTATATGATTTTTATTCATTTACTTTTACCAAGTTATGTATTATTGATCTATCCTAAGTATAAGAAAAATGTGTCTATTTTTAACACCGACGAAAAAAAAAAGCAAAACTTACTAGTTCCTTATGAAAATAAATATGATAAAATTAAAATATTTGCAGAGATTAATTTAATGAATTTTTTAGAATATTATCATAACGATATTTTAGGTCTGGAAAGATTTATTTAGTGACTAAAATTATAAAATACCAATATATGCTGCACATATAATTAATTTCAAGCTCTATATTAGTTTTATGACATGTGGTTGTGAATGTGTAAAGGGTGAAAACGGGGACGAGGAGAAGAAACAGAGAGCAAAAGGAAAATCGTCGGTGTCTACTAAAAGGAGTAGAGCTGCGGCTATACACAACCAATCTGAAAGGGTAAACGTTGAATTAAGTTTGCAAATTGCTATAATGTTATTGTAATAACAAAATCAAGAATTTGTTGTTCATTGGTTCATTTTTGCATTGGCTTTTTCAGAAAAGGAGGGATAAGATTAACCAAAGAATGAAGACATTGCAAAAGTTGGTCCCAAATTCCAGCAAGGTATATAGCATATAGTTGCAACTAGTAGGTGGGGTTTGGCTGAGCTAATCATGATATAGTTTGTTTTTTTTTCACATATTATCATCGAAATCATGATATTGTGTATGTGGTATCCGAGCCAATTATATAGTATCTACTGGTCCCAAATCTGTGAGAGAAACAGTTGCTATATACTGACGTAGCATATTTCTTTTCCATTTTCACTTTCGTAGAGTTCAAGTACCTATATATTCTATAGCCAGCATAAATACTATTTCACACTGGATCTCCCTCACGTTTGTTCTTCGATTCTTCCAAGAAATTAAATAAATTATTTTTTGAAAGGAAAATGAATTTCAATATGTTTATTTTCTAAAAGTAGTATATATAAAAGTGTGATGAACTATACTATTATTAATTATTGTTGTTATTAATACTAATTTTTTATTATTTAAACTTGATTTGAGCATTTATTATTATTTGGACTTTTCTGCACGAACTTACATTTTAATATGATATGTTTTTTGTTTGTTCATTCTTGACTTTTCTTATTTATGGTACCGTCCTTGTAGATAAGGTATCTACTTTCATGCCATTTATCATACATTTCATGTAAAATTTAAATGTTGAAGTTCTTTACAAAAGATTCTACCACCTCTGTCCCTTTACAAATGGTCCAGCCATTATTGGTAAATAAACAACTAAAAATGTCTTAATATATTGTCATCAATTTAATTAGTTTTAAATTTATATATAACTACACTTAATACATCTCAAAAATATAATTAATGTAATAGTATTGGATGATTTTTTTTTGTGACAAATAATCATGAAAGCATAAAGATTCTAAGTGGGGATAATTGTGGTCTTGAACTTTTTTCAATCATATATGGCTGAGAGTGGGAATATTAGGGTAGTATGTGCAGTTATAAAGTCCACAAGAAGTCCAATTACTTTTTGTCATGCTCTGACAGGAGGCTGTTTGGTGAAGAGGCACCCAACTGCTCCCACAGGAAATCCTTTCCGGTGGTAGACCCTCATGTCAATTATACAATAAACACTAAAACATAACATTTTCCACCAAAAACGTACCAATCAAAGCCAAAGAAAAAGAACCCACACTTAACCATATCATACATTAATAAAAATAAATGATACATTAACGATTCACATTTTTTTTATAGAATCAAATTATAATTTTTAATATTATTATTTTAATACTATTTCATATTATTTAACTCTAAATTTATTTTTTATTATATATATTTATTTTTAAATTTATCAGATAAAAAATTGTATATACAACTCTAAACTCTAAGAGTTGTGAAGTAGGATTTCATCATATACTTAACTACTTTTGTGTGGTCTTACTTTATGGAATTTCATAAATGTTGGACATTAATTATGTATTATGCTAACCTATGCAGACTGATAAAGCTTCAATGTTGGATGAGGTGATAGAATATTTGAAGCAGTTGCAAGCACAGGTGCAGATGATGAATAGAATCAATATGTCATCGATGATGCTGCCATTGACCATGCAACAGCAGCTTCAGATGTCTATGATGTCTCCAATGGGCATGGGATTGGGGATGGGAATGGGGATGGGGATGGGAATGGGGTTGGACATGAACTCCATGAATCGTGCTAACATCCCTGCCATCCCTCCAGTCCTTCACCCTTCTGCCTTCATGCCGATGGCAGCGTCGTGGGATGCCGCGGCGGCCGGAGCTGCTGACCGATTTCAAGGGAATCCGGCCACCGTGATGCCTGACCCTCTGTCCACACTTTTCGGATGCCAATCACAGGTAACAAATATTTATAAGAATTCTTACTCTTCATTGTTTGATATTGAATGACACCACTCTCATGTTATGAACCTAAAATTATCCAAACCCATCTTGTTTATTTGGTTATTTTTCCTACTATTAGAATGGTATTCTACTTTGATTTTTGTATTTCATGATGAAGTATAATCCAGTCCTGTGCATTTTTGTACTGGTCGTATTTATTGAGGATAAGGTAAAGAATTTAAAATTTCTTATAATGATTGATAGCAACCTGGTTTTGCTGATTTGGCTGGCTACTCAACTTGTGAGGCACGAATGATAAGGTTGTAGAAATCAGTCAAATCGAATTCATTGCAGCATTAATATTGGGCACTGCTTTTCTAGCACTGTGACAAATTAATTAATTTATTTATCTACTCACAAAAAAGTTAATTTATTTATCTAGCTTGGACCTCATATACACATTTTCATTGCCTGCTCTGTATCAATTGATGAGTCGATGCTTGGCATTTGGAAGTTTTCTTTTCCTCAACTTAGATACATATGGTTATAAATTTGTTGGTTCAAGGTGCTTTAAATGTCTGTAGTTATTTTTTTTAATTGATATGTTCTGATAAAAAATGATTGTTTAATTAAGAAAATTGAATAACTATTTGCAGCCCATGACCATGGATGCCTACAGTAGACTTGTTGCGATGTATCAGCAGCTGCACCAACCTCCAGTTTCTGGTTCCAAGAACTGAGCTAGCTTCTGGGTATTATTCTTCTAGTGTGATAGTGTTGAGCTACTAAAGAGAATGTCCATACTTATTCTTTGTGAGAAATATGTATATTAGCTCCAAAGCAAGTGAAGAAAAACAATAGTACAATAGATATACACAATCTTTTCTTATTTGGGGTTAGTAACTTGTTAAGATTAGGTGGCTTTCTTGGTTATTTTACCTTCATATGATGTACCTTCATAGAATTTGCAATGTATAACGTATTTTGCTATTTTATTGAATAATGACTTTTGGTCTGATTCACATCTTATTATTTTCCTTTTCCACACATTTCATTTTTCATTTTTTTTCTCTACAAGAACACTATATAAATTAACTGATTTTTTAGTCAGCAAATATAATGTGTTGACGAAGGATAACATTAGTATTCTAATAAAAGGTTTAATAAAATTGTTAGAGTAAACCCCAACAATCCTAATTTTGAATAAGCGTTTTTCACAAAAAAAAATATTAAAACACTAACATTTGTAAGATGTGTGTTTTACAAAAAAATATCACATAATGTAAGATATAAAGGTTGACAATACAACACCTCATCTTGTAACTCATCTTGTAAATGAGTTTTTCATCCGATGATAAACATATAATCTTAAGTTTTATATTGTACTTAACAAAAATATTCTTTAAGCTTATTTCGTGTCATAGGAAATATTTCCATCTTTTTCCTACCACACGAATTTGCTAGAGTACATGTCTACTTCAAGATCTCATGGGATACGAGCTAAAACTATTTTCCACCAAGCTTATCTCAACTCTGGTCCAACTATCTTCAAGATCTCTACTTTTACTCCAATTCGAGTAAAAAAACTATTTTACCTAGGATTGATAAGTATTATCAACTATCTGGATGTTGCTTAAAGAGGAGATTAACAATTAATGTTGCATAAAGTGCATTTAATGAACATCTACATCCTAGCTCGATCATACACATGAGGATGACCATCTAAGTTTTGATGCTCTCAACGGACCAAAAAGGATTTGCAGTAACTCTTTCTTCTACGCTCTATATAAAGCCACTATTTGAAGAATAAGACAAGAAAACAAATTGCTAAGTGTCGAAACACTACTGAAATCGAAGCTAAAATCCTCCTGTACTTCAAAAAGTTTTGCAAGAACACTTTTGTGTTCATTTAGTAATCTAAAAGAGTGTTTATCCTTTGTATACGTTGAAAGAGCTTGATCCTTTCTTTAGTGAGAAAACCATGTGATCATTTAAATCACACATTTTCTCAAACCTTTTTTGTATAGTTAGACATGGTTGGTGTCATTGGTGCAAAAAAGGTCAAAGACAACGATTTTTTTTAGCAATTAGACAGCAGTTTCGAAACCGCTTACTATGAACACGTAGTCTATTCTATGGAGGCATAAACGATGACTCTAGAACCGTCGTTTATAACTCACATAAATAGTCATTATGACTATAACCGCCCTTTATACCATTCCTTGACACCAGTTATGGTCATAACCACCTTTTATACCCTTCCCTAAATAGTGCACATGGTCGAGGTATAGACCGCGATTATGGTGATAGCCGTCGTTTATTATGGACATTTTTTTTAGTTCATTTTGTTTTATGCGTTTTCCCATCTTACTAAACCTATTCATTTAAACTCAGTCAGATACATAAATTCAGACACATTCATTCAAAAGAAGCAAATTATATATATATATATATTGATAAAAATGTATTACAAACACTAATATATGTTCCTATCTAATTCCTATACTATTGATTAGCTATCCTAAAGTTATAGAAATTAAGGAAATATGTGGCCCTAGCATGTCTCACATAAGCGGCCAAAGACAGTGGTTGCTCATCTGTAAAAAACTACATTACAAAATAAAGTTCACATTAGTGTTAAGATACATATACTTTAAAGAATTATAAAGAATAATTTAAATATTATTATCTGCTCCCAATCTCTTTGAATGCCTAGTCTTACGATGGTAATAATCCATTGCATAACGTAATAGCCGCACTCATAGCCTCTCGGCTGTCTATTACATTATAATTCAATATAAATTAAAATTTAATATTGATAAACAATGAAAAGAGGAAGACAAAAATTACAAACCTTTAGGTTCAACCATGTCAGCTTCTGATAATTTGCACTTAATCAACCTCTTAGTATGTTATATCCACGACATGCCCTGATTAATACAAAAAACCGTGTTAGTAGATGATAAGTGACAGATTTGAGTAATATTTCATATTAAAATACCGACACTTATGGATATTAATTGATAAAATAACCCCTAATTTACGAATTTATACCTTTTTACATATTTTGTGATTTTAATTTAAATAAGAACGATTTATTTCCAAATTTGTGTTAATTCCAGCATTCTAGGGTAGAATGAAGATGATTGGGCAAAAAGAGAATATACAAAGCTAAAAAGGGAAAGTTGGAATGCACCAACACTCACCAAAGCTCGCCCAAACTCACCTAAGCCAGATGCCCTCAAAGGATCTCGCCCAAGCGAGATTGCTCTAGTGACGTTGGGCCTTTTTATCTTGTATATTCTCCTTTAGCCCTTTCATCTCCATTTTATCCCAGAATCCTGAAATTAACTCAAAATTGGGAATAATTCATTCTTATTCATATTATAATCTCAAAATATATAAAAAGGTTTAAATTCATAAATTATGGGTTAAATTATAGTTATTTAATCAATAAATATTCATAAGTGTCTGTATTTTAATATGAAATATTACAAAAATATGACACTTATCATGTACCTAGAGAGATGGATAATAATTGTGTATATGGAGAGGTGGAAAATACTTGTTTGCTAGACAAGTGAGTAATACTTAAGGCTCGTGAGCGGGGAGCTTAAGGGGATTGGACATAAACTTAGTGTTTGGGGTAAACCAGTATAAGTCTTTGTACATACTATTCTCTATCCCCCATCTTTTATGATTTGTGTTTTATATTTGAGTTGATAAAAAAAATTAATTCAGTTCAGGCTCTATTCAACCTCCCTTTTGGAGCAAATTGTACCTACAAATTTGTTATTGGATGTTCAACTTAAATGAAGTGTGATTTTTACTTTTTTTTTATCATATATGGCCATAACAAAGATTACAACAAAAATAAGAGAGAATGTGCAAACTTCTAAAAATCAATGTCCCTCTCTATTTATCTGGAAGTGGTGTTGGTTGAGATAATGATGAACATCCAAGAACTTTATACTACTCAAAACACCATGAGGCTTAGTACACTCATATAAAGAAAAGAAAATTCATTCCCGAGTGAAGGATTGATCTATAATAGAACGAGTTTGAAACCTTCTCCTTTAGGTTAAAGGTGAAATGATGGAAGAAATTCTTTGAGCTTGACACACATTTCAATGAGAACATAAAAGAGACTTCTATGTTAACACTTACCATGAAAGGGTCATAAAAGAGGATAGAGAGTTTGATCACTACTTTGGACGAGCTTTGTCTATGGAGTCTTCATGCCCTATGATGCATTCACTATCAATGCATACTTGGAGACTAACGAGTACCACAATTTACATATCAAAGTATGATAGATGGATGTGTTATTGTTTTCTGATCCCAGATCTAAAACACACTCTGTATGAGTGGACACAACTTTCAATATAGAGGCTAGGAGACAACAGCGACATTGCATATTGAAAGGCCACATCTAATATGCTTTCAAATATTTGGATGAGCTTTGTACTTACCAACATACCTTCTAGCCTCCACACCCCCAACATCATTAACAACTTTGCAAAGTTCATCTTTACAACACAAGGCTTGATGATAATCAATGTTAAAGACTTCATCTCTCACTGAATAGAAGAGTTTATGTGGGCCTTGTGAGGACTCTTAGGATTTTATCATTGGTTTGTATAAGTCCTCTGGGATTGATGTGGATTCACCAAATGTAGAACCATATGCTTCTCTGCATTTTTTGATCACACACTCTTTATAAGGAATTATTGTCTACCACCTAAGGATGTACATGAACCTTAACCACAACCAGCAAGACACTACCAAAAGAAACATTTCATCCACTACCATAAGTTAGGAAGCTCTAAGAGATAGAGCACCCACTAAGCTAGCCCAACTTTCCAGAAGGATGACAAGGAGCATGACACAAGACCCAAGGCTAGGTCAGAATCACTCCATAGCCAGTGCCTCAGAGCCTAGCATTCCTCAGAGGATCACCAGGAGCAAAGCCCACATGATAGGAGCTGAGCACCAACTACTTTCTTTACTTTTAATTTCAGTAGATTAGGGTGTATGTAGCATAATTTAGGGTGTACTTAGCATAAATTGGGATTGTTCCAAACCCACATTTCATGTCAAGTGTACCTAGTACCTAGGATTAAGGTTTTTAACCTAACTTCTAGAAACTAGGCTTAAGGGGGTGGCATTGACCTAGAGTCAACCTTAGGTCGCTCCTCCCCTCTCCCTTTTCCTCTCATCTTGCCCACCAAGGCATCCCTCTCCTATATATAGGGTTCCTTGCCGCATGTAATTCACACTTGAATTTGAATATAAAAGAGAAACTATGCTTGAGTGATTAGTGAGCTTTGTTTCCTAAATTGTTTTAGGGTCTTATCTTGAAAGTAATGCATCTTAAGTGGCGGCTCCTCATAACTCATCTTGGAATTCCCTCACCTTCCAAGTGGCATGATCATGCCCTTCATTTCACCTAAGCTCTCTTATCTTTTCTCTCTTTTCCTTTTCTTCATTGCGCCATCATCCTTCATCTTTATATCTTGTTATCTTCTTTTTCCTTTCGATCTATATTGTTCTTTATCTTTTGCTTCTTAAATTCCACACCTCATCATCATCATCACCACCATATAATTATGTTTTCTCTTTTGCTCTATAGAAGAGAACCTATACACTTACTTAACCACTTGGTTAAGTTTGTGTCCAGTGGCATTCGTTGTTCCCAACAACCGCTATCTATTTCTTTTTTGATTTAAATATACAATGGTTCCTCTTACAACGGCTATCTATACCTTTATTATTACCCTAATTCGAAGCCCCGTGCCACTTATGCTTTCGTTCTCTATGTTTTCTTTCTTCTTCTTCGCGCTCTCTCTTCAACTCTTTTGAACATTCTTTTCACTCATTGCCTTTGTAAGTTCTTCCTACCCTCATTGCTTATTCTTCCTCCATTCTTCCTATTGGTTCATTGTTCATTCTTCCATTGGTTCATTGTTTAAGGTTCTTGTTCATTGCTCCACCACCGCGCTCTGCTTTCCCTTCACCGCTGTCGTTGCTGCATTTGTAAGTTCTTCCTACCCTTATTGCTTATTCTTCCACTTTTGTTCTCATCTTATTTTTCCTTCATTCTTCCATTGGTTCATTGCTCATTCTTCCATTGGTTCATTGTTTAAGGTTCTTGTTCATTGCTCCACCACTGCACTCCATTTTCCCTCCATCGTTGTCGCTACTGTCACTGCTACCCTCCACAGTCGTTGCTGCCATCACCTTGAGGTTAGTGTTGTTGTTTTTTTTTTTAATATTTTTTTGTCTATATATGACTTATAGATGGCGGTTCTAGAACCGTTGTCTATACCTCAGTAGAAAAACTATGAGCTGATAGACAACAATTTCGAAATTGATGTCTAATTACTAAAAAAATCGTTGTCTTTGACCTTTTCTACACTAGTGATATTTTCAATAGATCCAATGTGATCTCTAACACTTTTCATAAAATAATTTAAATGCTCCTAAAATTGGCTTACACAACAACACTCAATGAAAAACATCAAAAGAATGTTAACTCTATTGTATTCATAAATATTCGTTTAAGCAACAATATTCAACTAGTAATGTTTAAAGAATTTTAACTTTATTGTGGATAATTTCTTAAATATATGCTTTAAGCAACTTCTTTAACATGAAGCGAAAATATATATTTACTTAAATAAGAATAATTTAATTAGAATTTTTTTATCCAATGTACTCTTGCTTATAGCGCCTTTAATCTCATGCTTATAGCGCTTTTAATCTCACTAAAGTGATTTAGACAACATCTTTACCTTAAGCAAATAATTCTTACTTAGTCAATTGAAGTAGAAATGGACATGTTTAAGCAATTATTGCTTTTTTTTTTATGACTTTTATGAATTTTTCATTGTGATGCTTGTTTATGTGATTACGAAAATTATCACTTATTCTATACATTTTTAGTAATGCACATTTAGTTCATTTTGTATACAATTTTGCGATGTGACAAAACTGTTTAAAAACAACATTGTCATAAAATTCATTAGAAAAATATTTACAAAACAAACTCCGCTATAAAAGTTAAATACTGGTCACAAAATTTATCAATATCTATCATAAATAAATATTTTTTAGTTTATAATACTAAAATTAAAAGAACTATTGTAGATATAGGATAGATATGATATGTTGATTCACCCTAAAGTTGTGGGATTTGAGACTGTTAGTGTGGAATTTTGGTATATCCATTGCATCTGTAACAGTGGTCTGGTTAAAATGCTGTAGTTTGGGATAAGAAGACCCAAAGTTGAAGTCCCGTGTAGAATCATGTGTGTTACAAATGAGTAACAGGATGAAGTATGGAACTATGGAGGGTTCCAAATAACATCTATATTTATGGTATTGCGTTGAAGAGACACCTAACATGCGTTGTCTGGTTAAAGATCAACATATAGATGATTGAACACTCATGTGCACACTTGGAAATAAGGTTTGCCACACACATTTGCACTGCTGCTTCTGCATGCTATAATAACATCCAAGTTCCCGTCCCATCCCAATAATTCAATTTCATAATTTTAATATTTCAAAAAGTCACAAATAATTATGTACTGGTACGATTTTTTTAAATGCTTTCATTTTATATATTACTATACAATTTTATAGGCTAACACCTCAAACAATCACAATCATCTTACATAAAAAAAAGTATTATTAAAAAAATATAAAATATGAGAGGACTAGACCAAAACTCATATGTTAACAAAAATGATACATAGATGGACTACACATATTCATAAAGAATTATAAGAACAAACTAGATGAAAATCTATTATACCAATGAAATGATTCTCTATGAATAAATCATAAATTAGCCAACTTATCAGCACACGCATTCCCTTCACGAAAAGTATGAGTAACCATAAACTTGATTTTCCCACAGTAATTAAGTCAAATATTTCATCGATTACAAAACATCTACGAAACATTAGTCCTAGCAATAAACGCAACACAAACCAAGGTAGAATCACATTCAAGCCATACATTAGTCAACCCCATCTTTTGAGCTTCCTCCATAGCATGTATAACTCCATCAAACTCAATAACAATAGTAGTCTAAACTTCAAGAAACGCAGAGAAAGTACGACTTCAATTTTAATGTATTTTTAATGAAATAATTTATGATATATGTTAATATAAAACAAACTATTTATAAATGTTTTTAAAATTAGGGTTAAATATATTTTTTGTTATTATACTTTTATGTAAAATTGGTTTTTGTCTTTAGTCCAAACTTCAGACCTTCTAGATACTTGTATTAAGAAAAGTATTGAAATGAATTCTTGTCAGTTCCTTTTTACATGCCAAACAAATTTCCAGTGTAGATTAGGATGTTAAAAAATTTCATAGTGACTCATCGTCGACGTGAATGTTATAATATTATAATACAGTCTACACTGAAAATTCGTTTATTAGTACAATAAAAAAACGTTGTTAAAGATCAATTCCAATAATTTTCTTACTACAAGTATCCAGGAAGTTTAAAGTTTGAAGACAAAACAAATCTCACGTTATAGTACAAACATGAAAAACATATTTAACCCTTAAAATCATTGCATAGTAATTCATAATTACATAGTAATTTCAAGTGTAAGTTTGATCCCAGATTTATTGAAAATGAGTCTGAATATATACAAGAAATAAGATTTATATACCTATTGTTTTGATGTTTTGGCTATTGTCTTGATTTTTTTAAAAATTATTGTGTCGTTTAGAGTTTAGGATTTAAGATTTGATCCCAGATTTATTGGAAATGAGTCTAATATGAGTATATAAGAAATAAGATCGACATACCTATTGTCTTGATGTTTTGGTTATTTTCTTGATTTTTTTTAAAAAATTGTTGTCTTGAATTTTTTATATAAAATATTTATAACTTATTGATATCACTATAAAGTTTTCTTACAACAACTAACAAAAATATTGTTATATAAATATGAATTTCAATTAAATATAAAATCGCGTATCTTTTTGGTATATTAAATTAGTAAATTGAAACTAAAAGAGTTGGTGGAGTAAAACAAAACCAGTTTCACATTCACAAGTCAGTTTTACTCCCCATTCATATTGTTTAGATAAATGTAACTCGCCAGGGGGATTCCTTCATCAATTTTCGCCCAAAATAAAAATGTAGAGAGGCTATTTTAGAATGAAAAGATGTGTCGGGTAGGACATGTAACAGTTTAAACTCGTGAATTACTTTAATTTTATCACAATAATTTATTTTACACACACACACACATCATATTGGTTAATTATTTTTAAAAACAAGATACGTATTCTGTAAGGAAAACTTAAAAAGAGTGATTAACAATTCCTTTTATTATTATTGTTTTTAAAACAAATTTTACAAGCTAATTTTAGCAATGACAAGTTAGGAAAAACATGTTTGTATCGTTTTAAAAAGAAAGGTGTTTGACAAATCTGCATGCTCCTTTCAGTGTTTTCTAATTCTTTCTTTCTAACTCTAAGCCTTTTAGCTTTCAAAGGGCCTAAAACACTTTCTCCGACAACTCATCAGCAGCAAGAAGCGTCAGAATCTTCCATCGGTAGCTAACAGTGAGTAAGGTCCCACACTGCAAAGGGAAACATGAGCTTGAACCTAATGAGTCATGAAACATATATGGCACAAAGGACAACTGAATGACGCATAATGTCAAAAGTCTTTGTTGAACTGCTGCCTTCACCAACATAAAAAATTGAGCTTGTTCAAGATAAAATATAACAACAGCACTAGTTTTGGGATTCAAAACTCTATGATCAAAGTGTAGTGTTTGATGGAAGAGGGCCAAGCACATCTAACCATGAAAGTCAAAGCCCAACACTAGACCATGAAGAGCGTCTAGACCATGATGAGCGTCTAGCTAGAAGGATGGAGCGTCTAGGACGTGAAGGGGAAAGGCTACCCATGGAGCGTCTAGGACCTATCACAAGG
>Ga0123342_1007137_pt1 | contig 14968 bp, 9 predicted proteins | sample Turbeawhitnodule_FD_89960 | JGI IMG/M metagenome (GOLD analysis project Ga0123342, IMG submission 89960) | Root nodule microbial communities of legume samples collected from Mexico - Turtle bean Mexico white nodule | ecosystem: Host-associated > Plants > Roots > Nodule | place: Mexico: Nepantla... | reverse complement strand
CTTCTTTGGCTTTAGGCTTGATCCTCTCTTTATTTTATGTCTTCTTTTAATTTTGAGAAGACTAGAAGGAAGAACTTTAAATGTGTGGGTGAATGACCTCTTCCTCCATTGGTAAAAGCCTCTATTATCTGTTCTTCATCACCTAAAGACTCTTATCCCCTGTTGAGCATCTATCGGCTCGTAGACGAAGCAGTCGGACATACTATTTTAAGTTTTTAGGATGCATATTCGGGATACAATCAAATCCAAATGTATCCAAGGGACAAAGAAAAGTAATTTTTAAGACTAATTCCAACAATTTTTACTATGAGATCATGCCATTCGGCCTAAAAAATGTCGGTGCCACATATTAAAGATTGATGAACTACATCTTTAAGGACATGCTCAGCCGAAGTGTCGAAGTTTATGTAGATGACATAGTCATCAAATCCAACTTGTGCGAACAACATATCAAAGATCTACAAGAAGTTTTCCAAGCCCTCCGCCATCATGACATGAAGCTTAATCTCGACAAGTGTGCATTCGGGGTGGAATGAGGGAAGTTCTTAGGTTTTATGCTCACTCATCGCAACATAAAAGCAAACCCTGAGAAGTGTAGGGCAATCACTAAGAGGCAAAGTCCTGAGAACGTCAAAGAAATTCAAAGGTTGATCAGACGACTTACAACACTTTCCAGGTTTGTACAAAAACTTGTAGAAAAGACTAAGCTTATCATACAATTATTACGAAAAGCTTCCAAGGTCCAATGGACGGACGAATGTGAAGGAATATTTCTACAATTAAAAGCTTTCTTGGCGTCTCCTCTGGCCATCCAAAAGTCAGACGCCAAGGAACCTATAATTGTCTACCTTGCTATGTCAGAAGATGCGATCAACGCAATGTTGGTTCAGAAGGTGGAGACAGAAGAACGACCAGTCTATTTTAGCAGTTGAGTACTTCATGGTGCCAAAATTCGGTACCAAATGATTGAGAAAGTCCCCTTTGCCTTAGTAATAACCGCATGACGGATCCAGATGTATTTTCAAAATCACCGCTTGGTAGTCAGAATCGATTACCCCATTATGAAGATTTTGGCTAAACCTGACTTGGCCAGACAAATGATAGAATGGGCGGTAGAGTTTTCAAAATTCCAGATGCAGTATCACCCTAGGGAGGCAATCAAATCACAAACTTTGGTTGATTTTCCGGACGGATGATAGGATGGGCGGTAGAGTTGTCAGAATTCCAGATTCAGTATCAACCCAAGGGGCAATCAAATCATAAGCTATGGCTGATTTCATAGTTGAGCTTAGTCTTTGACCAACCGAAGAAGAGGAGTCCCAATGGACTCTGCACGTTGATGGTTCCTCTAACAGCAGATCATGCGATGCGAGAGTGGTACTTGAAGGACCAAGTGGTGTTCTCATTGAGCAAACTTTAAAGTTTGAGTTTAAGACATCAAATAATCAAGCCAAGTATGAAGCTATCATAGCTGATCTTAACCTTGCTCTCGATTTGGAGGTAAAAAAGCTTATATGTAAAAGTGACTCCCAACTAGTGGTCAGCCAACTCAAAGAGAAATTTGAGGTCAAAGAGACGTTATTGCAGTAGTACTATCATTTTGTACAAGGTTTAATTGCAAAATTTACTGAGGTGACAATCCAACATATCCGCTAGGAACATAACTCTCAGACTGATATGTTTTCCCGCTTCGCAACAACTAAGAAGAAAGGACTTCATCGGTCGAACATCTATGTGACCTGGACCAATCCCAACGTTAGTTCAGAAGAATGCATGACGATCGATACAAAACGAAGCTGGATGATACCCATTAAACAATTTTTAATAGATGGGAATTGTGAGGCACATTCAGAAAATGTGATGAAGCAGCAAGCCGCCCGGTTTCTACTCATTGGTCAAGACCTCTATCGGAGAGGTTACACTCAACCACTCTTGAAATGTATCACCCCCGAGCAAGCTACCTATGTCATGCGGGACATACACAAGGGGGTATGTGGTACTCATTCGGGAGCTCAAACAATGGTAGCTAATATACTACTGGCTGATTGTCCAAGGTGATTGTACACAGTTTGTACATAAGTGTGTTAAGTGTCACGAGTATGGTAGCTTATCTCACCGAAAATCGAAGAATCTTCATTACATTCTCTCCCCGTGGTCATTTGTAAAGTAGGGGATGGATATCATTGGACTCTTTACTCTAGGTAAAGGACAATACAATTTCTCTTAGTAGGTATAGACTATTTTACTAAGTGGATAGAGGTCGAACCCTTAGCGGCCATCATTGCACGAAATGTCCAAAATTTTGTTTCAAAAAACATTGTCTGTCAATTAGGAATATCTCATATCATCATCGCTAACAATGGTCTACAATTTACCCACCGAGGATTAGCTGAGTTTTACGACAAGCTAGACATCAAGCACATTACAAGCTCGGTAGAGCACCGTAGACTAACAACCAAGTCGAGGCCGCCAACAAAATTATTCTCAATGAATTGAAAATGTGACTCAGCCCAGCCAAAGGTAAGTGGACTGAGGAGCTTCTTGAAGCCTTATGGGCTTACCGATGTACGCCACAGTCCACGATGCAGAAAACCCCATACAGTTTGACCTATGGGACAAAAGCTATGATTCCTGTCGAAGTAGGAGAACCCTCTCTACAGTGACAAACACTGATTTGGATTTGAATAAAGAAAGTTTGTTGGTCGATCTTGACCTTATCAATGAACTCAAAGACAAGAGCCGAATAAGAGAAAAAGCTTGCAAAATGCGAGCGGCAAGAAGGTGTAACTCGAAGGTAAAGCCAAGAAACTTCCAAAAGGGAGACTTGGTTTGGCGAATGAGCAGTGACGCCCGGAAGGATGATGGTAAGTTCTCGAGCAACTGGGAAGGACTATTCCGCATTGCAAACACAACGGCCGGTGGAGCTTATTTTTTAGAATTTTTATCAGGCAAACATGTACCGAGAACATGGAATGCCAGACATCTCAAATTTTATTATAGTTGGTGAAATTTAATAAAATTGTGTACTCTTTCCTCGCTCGGTTGTTTTATCCCTAATAAGGGTTTTCGACCTAGAAGGTTTTAACAAGACACTTCAAAATTATCTTGTTTCTTCAAAAAATTAGCCTGATCGACCAATAAGAAATAACAAGGAGTATCAACTCCAACCAATTCCCATTAGAATAACCCCTCAACCAGCTTAACTAAACACCAGTAATAATGGTCCGAGGAGTCTCAATTCCAATCGCATTTATCGAGAGTTTGGCCTCGACCCATGCATCTTAGTACATTTATCGTTAAAATGCAATCCGAACTGCAAAAATATCGCATCGAGCGATCGGAATAAAAAATTTTATCGAGTGAAAAATGCTAAAGTTTCATACATTCAAGTCCACTGATAACTCGGTCGAGCAAATTTTTACTCGCAAAACCAAGTTATTTAAATCTCTAAAGGCTCGATAAGCCATTACTTAAATATATTCGCATAAATCACTCAGTCAACCAGATTCAAAAACATGCAAACGTTAACAAGCAAGTTACATATTGTCTTGACTCATCGATCGGTCAGAACGTACATGCCAATAGATCACTACAAAGTCACAGAGTTAACAAACTTAAAATTGTTTCATGCGCACACCTCGGGTCCATGATATTTTCACTTAGAGTGGTTCTATTATCTCTTCAAATGATGGCTTTGGCTTGTTGTAAGGCGTGTCACTCTCTCCTTCACCACCAGCTTCCTTCATCTCCTCATCGGCACCTCCGCCGACTGACACTAACTTTCCTTCCACGACATCTTTTTCAATGTCGTATCTAGCATCTTTGGCAGGTATGCCATGGAAGAATGCCGCCTGTCGAAGACCCTGGTGGAAATATTCTTCACTTATGTGAAACATAAAAGACTAACACTTCTCCACCTCAGCAGAGAATGTTCTTTCCTTTTCTTCAATTTAGATTTTACCTTCGACAGCTCGACCTTCCCTACCTCGATCTCGACTCTTAGGGCCTTCTCAACTGCCAAATTATCTTGGCACATTTTTTCCTTGAAAGACTCCACCGCCTTCAATGTTGCTTTCAAAGAACTAGTTGACTTCGCCAGCTCCATTTTTAAATTGGGCACCACCATAGTGTTGGTCCTTTCTAACTATTCTCCCAAAGTTTTGCCAACCACCATCGTTAGGCTTTGCACTTCAAGCCATTTTGCAATTAAGTTGCTCTTGGGGAGGACCACCAGCACACTCTCATCCTCGGGAAACAGGCCGATTTGCAGACCCTACACCACTTGAAGAAGTGGATTCAACATCGAGGGCTGCCGAAAGGATGACCCTGCCTCTCCACCCAACTGGACTGTCTTATTCAGGCGACCTCTCTTCCGGCTGACCGGGAAGGCAACTATGGTGCTAGAAGGAACCACATTAACCGGAACGCCCATGTTACCCCTCCTGATCACCTCAAAACTACCAATCTTTCTGTTGGTAGCCTGACGCTACAAGCTGGTTATAAAATTCCCCAATTTTGGATCCATTCAGGTTACGATAGCTGCAAAACGCAAATAAATTAAATGAAATCAACATAATGAAGACAACCCTACGCATAAGAAATCTACATACCGGTAAAATCCACCCACATCTTGGACGACCCGTATAAGGCTATCAACTCTTGAGTAGGTAACTTATACGGAAGTTGATAAAAAACAACAAGAGCCAACTGGTCCAACGGAGACATTAACGACCTTGGCCATGTGGAAATTTGGGTCGGATTTTAGGTCCCTCCGCATCATATAAGTAATCTCGATCGTCCAACTCCATGAATATTTTGAAGTATTTTTCTTTGAAATTTTTGTACGAGGTGGTGAAAACCGCAAAACGAACATTCCCCGGTCGACTCGACAAGGACAACCAACTCACAGGAGTGCTCAGATGGGCACTATAATAAAATAAGAATGATTAGGGTGTGGAGATAAGCTTAAAAACATCACAAAGAACTCAGAACGCTTGAAGGGTCGCCCACGAGTTAGGGTGTAGTTGGGTTGGTGCCACATTGAGGATCTGAAGGACCCCCATGGTAAAATCATCAAAGGGAAGGATAATATGCAAATCTGAGAAAATGTATTGTAGACGAAGAAGAAATCTTGGGATACGTTTTCTCGGCCATGAAAGACTCGGTCGGTGTAACCACAAATGTCAGCCATCACCGCATCCGAAGGATAGTCAGGTTTTATGAAAGCAATTTTAGATAAAATTTTATCTAAACTATTGGAGTCCCTGAAGTTAGTAGGGATATTCAAGACACGAGGGTCAACCCACTCATAACTCGGGCACTCTAACCTCTGGTCGACCAAATGGTCAAAGTTACTTACATCCCTCGCACTACTAGATGTAGTGTGGGTAACCTCAGAAGACTCAATGTTAACAACGCTATTAGAAGAACTCGTAGAAGAAGACATCACTAACCTGTGTATGAGAACACTAAAAGAAAACTGGAAGACTTGGCACTCGGAGCACACGACGTAGATTCTATAGCAGCGAAGAAATCGTAAACTCTACCACGTTCAAATGGTGTCCTTTTTATAGGAAATCGAATAGGAGAGAACTTATCACTTCTTCGTTCGGAGTCGTTAGATCTATTCCCATCCAGTGACTAGAATCGCTCCGTATACGAAAAGACACCACATCTCAACCGTTAAAAATATATGATTGAACAGTGCCTATTCAAGCGCCAGTTTTTTCTTAAAAAGAAAACGTCACATCCCTGCCAAATCTTTAATGCATCTCATCATTACATCTCACCTTCAGAAATAATCTTCTTCAAGCCTGGGGGCAAGTGTACCAATCGGTACGATTGAGCCAATTTCGGCACCAACGACCGACCGCCCCAATCAAAGAACGCAATAAATACGCCAAATAGCAATAGTTGCAAGTAACATTGAATGAGTTAATGAATATCCCGAAATATGCGGGATTAACTGGTTAAGTGAAAGATATATCTCGTATATTAAGAAACCGCTATGCATGTGAGTTAACAACTGATATTTAGCTCATAAGGATTAAAACCCATAGACCAAGCACTATAAATAGAGCCTTCTGTAAAGAAACAAGGTATGTTTTACATTCTACTAGAGCATTGACTTGAGTGTCAGAGTGCAATCGCAGGTACCCCCGACCAATCGAGCATCAACATTGAAGGAAAAAAACTTAAAAGAAATTTGCAAATCACCGACACGTCAGCAATTATATATCCAGTCACAGATACTATCTGGACCCCTCATCGTATACATGTACACTTTCTTTACTTGTCATCCAAGACTAGACTTTTAATTATTTTAACATAAATATTTCAAAGTAATCTATTTTACCTTTTTCGAAGATAATCATATTTTTTCTACTAAGAAGATAAACGTAAGTGCTTAATGAGTTAAACTCGACATCAAATTATTCAAATTCAATTTTGATTCCATCTTTAACGAAAATTAATGTGTTTAATTGAAATAATATAAAGATTTACTTAACCACACGCAACTTTGATTTAATTTTCTTGGGCTATGAAGAGGAAAGAATGATTTGGCGGGGGAAGGGGAAAATTGTTGTGATGTTGGGTATGGTTGCGCTTTTTGTTTCACGATGTGTGTCTTCATTTGATACAAGAACTGTTGAACAAATCATTTCATCATCTTCAACCAGACAATGAAGTGATGGAACGCCTACCTTAGTTTCAGCAAAATCATTAACCGATAAGTGTGGATCCTTGCCCAAAAACGATGCTACATCACCATCTAACACCAATGTCTCTTTCTCCGCCCCTAATCATAACGTTTCAATATATGTTTGCAAAATTATTCATTTCAACATCATCAAATATTATTTTCAAAAATTTCATTTAATTTCATTTATTTTATAAATTTAGATATTTTAAATATTTTTTTTTTCTTAAAAAACTATCGTGTTTTTAATAACTTGTATTCTATCTTTTCAATTGTTTTTAGTTTATTGATTAATTTGTTCTTAAAAACAGAAAAAAATGAATTGATCAATAAATTTTTTAAAAAAAGAGTTGATTGACGATTCATAAGTAACCGTCACACCATCAGGTTGACGATCAAAATTAAAAAAAATATTATATTTAAATAAAAAAAAATTAAACATTTTATATAATAATTTTAATTTTTTTTAAAAACTTAATTTAAAATATCTAAATTTATAAAATACTAAGAATTTAACTAATAATTTTTTTAAAATATTAAAAACTTATAATTATTAAAAATATATTTTAGAGAATATTTTGTTCAAACACACATGTATACTTGTTCTTACTATGCAAATGGGACCTAGAGAACTATTGAAGTCTTCGTCTTCCTCCTTCGGTCAGGCAGGTTGTTGGGTGCTTGACTGGGCTCCTTCTCGTCTTCGTGCTTCTCCTTCGGCTCTTAGTCTCGGGTGAACACCGAATGGGGTACCTGCGAAAGGCACTCCGACGTTCAAGTCAGTAAAGCGAGTGATCGGTATTCAGGTAGGTGAACAGTAATAAATGATGTACCTATCTCCTTGGAATGTGTGCTATTTATATTATTTTAATGGACTTACCTTATTGGGTCTGATTAGTGGAATGGATCTCACTTATGGGTGTATTACCTAATCCTTAATGACGGATTAGCTTCACTGACCTTGGTTTGAGCATTAATGGATGTATGGGTCGGCCGACTTGGCTGACCGTGGCAATTTCCCTTGTCTCGGCCAAGTTTCCATGGTCTCGACCAGGTTTCTCTGGTCTCGGTCAGGTAGACCAAGTCTTGAGAAGCTAGGTCGGGTCTCGGTCAGGGAGACCGAATGTCGGTCTCACCCATACCAGTACAATATATATATAGAAAGAGGATTCCTCTAAATAGCTGTTTTTTAATGTACATAATTTTTTTTTGGTTCTACCCTTATGGAATATATTTCATTTTATTAGTAAAATGGACTATTTTGTCATTTAATATGAATTACTTAAAAAATTATTTTTTAAATTAATATTAGTGGACAATTTTATATGCAAATTAACTTCTTCACTCTTTTCTTAGTTCCTTATTTTAAGACAAATAGGAAGAAAGAGATGGCACACTCTCACCCTCCACACCAAATCTCACATGTCAATTAAAATAACATTTTCATTTTATTAATGTTTTCATTTTATTAAGAAGTGGACTTTAAGTCTAACTCAACCCCATAGAACTGACTTATGAGGTGAGATTTGCATCCATTTATATACAATGAAATATCCTCATCTTTAGTCGATGAGGGATCTCCAGCACATTTTCAATTATTCTTTTGTATCAACCATTAAGTGAATCTTAACCTTAACGTGAATATCATCATATTCTCCAATCTCAAAAGTATTAATGAAAGAAGAGAAGAAACTTAAAGAATAAGAGAAACTCAAACTAGAGAAGAAAAAAAAATGTTGATTAATCAATTCATCATTTTTCCTTTACATATTATTTTTTCTTATCAATTTCAACTCATCCAAAATTATTTATGTATATATATTAAATTTCTGCTATAATGGAAGTTGAGTAGAAGAGAAAAAATACACAAACGTAACAGCAATTGTGTTTCTACTAGTTTATATACTTCTTTTTAGTAATATAATTTTTCAATCTTAAAAAAATTAATATAAATAATATATTACTTAAAAGGTATCCTAATAAAGATACTCAATTGTTACGTGCATGTGCCTAGTATTTGTAAAAATGTGAGATGTTGGATATTAATCACTATGAATGCAATACTGTTTCTACCTCACTACTTTCTGTTACAATTTTTTCGTCTTTCCGATCTCTTGGTTAGGCTTCTTTCGGCTGGATCTCCTTTGATCTGGACACGATGGGGGGAGTACATGCGAAGACACTCTGACGATCAAGTTAGTCTGAGAGTTAGGTACCAAAAGAGTAGGGAGTGAATAGTTACCTCGAGTGTTGTGTCTCTCCCTCTATTTATACTACTATGGATGGGCTCTGACTGTTATGGGCCTGCTTTTGAGTCCAGTTGGAGGCCCAATTGCACCTTAATCATGTTTTGCACTTAACCTGGTTTATTCTCGTCTAATTACATGTTTGGTTGTTAACCTTGTCGGCTAGTCGGCTTTTCGACCATCCGATAGTACAATTACCAATATTAGTATCTATTTTTAGGATATTATCAAGAACTATTAGATATGTTATTACAATTATAATTATTGTTATTGTTATAAATAAATTATAGGTGGGACTCGAAGTCAAGTTTCTTAAATAACTAAATAAGTTTTAATCATTAGACTAGTTATGTTTTGTTGTCATGTTGTGATTATTATTATATTTATTAGTATGATTATCAATATAAGTATTAATATTAATAAAAAAAATTAATATCATTAATACTATTTATATTATTAATATAAATTCTATGTAATGTAAGCCTAGCTAATTTATCTACGGACAGTGTGTCCGTGGGTAATGAAAATAGTAGTTACCTACCAACTCCAGTCTGTAGGTAAATCTAACATATTTTATTTTTACATTTTTAATTATTATTTGATTTTTTATTATTATTTTTAATTATTATTTACCAATATTACATATTGTTATGATTATTATTTATCATTATTATTATTCATGTTGTCAACATTATTAATATTATTATTAATAATAATGTTATTATTAATATTATTAGTATTATTATATTAATATTATTAATTTTATAATGTTAATAGTATGCATAACTTATAGCTATGATTATTATTTATAATTTTATTTATTATTATTGTTTATGAATATTGGTAATGATCACTACAATTTTAGCTTCCAACAAAAAGCGAGGGTTATAAAAAAGAAGCCATTAGTAAGGGTGAAATCTACTTAAGTTGAACACAAAAATAAATGTCAAACATTGTGTCCACATTGAAGACTTTTAACTCACACTAAAAATTATTAAAATAATAATAATAAGTTAGCATCTAGAATGGGGACACACGGTAGATACAATGAAAAAAAATAAGTGACAGGATAATATTGACTCTAGAATGTGAACACAAAGTGGAAGCAAGTTAAAAATTATTAAAATAATAATAATAAGTTAGTGTCTATAATGTGGACACAAAGTAGGTGCAATAAAAAAATAAGTTGCACATCGACTAAAGATTATGACCATTTCATAGTATATAAGTGGGTGAAAAGACTTAAAGTCCACTTCTTAATAATTATTTAATTTTATAGCAATTTTAGTGCCCCTTAAACCTATGTTATAGTTAAATAATATATTTTTCTTTATGTAGGCTTAGCCAACGCTACCTTGTAAATTTGTGTCCCATTAGAGGTCATTTCTAATGCATAGCCACCAAAACATTAGCTTCCATTTTTATTGGGACGCTAAACTCACACTAGTCTCATGTAGAGTATCTTTTTTACTCTTTGCGTCGCTCTTTTGGAGACTCTACCATCATTATTTCTTGTAGTGGATTTTATAATTATTCATATTATAATAATATTTTTAATATTATGTATATAATTATTATGATTAATATTATTTATATTATTAAAACTTTTAAAATTATTAAGATTATTTATATTCTTAATATTGTTAATAAAAATATTTATATTAATAATTAGTAATAATATTGAATCTATTTTATATATAGATTCGTAGGTAAAATTTGTATATAATGTAAAATTTACCCACGGATAAAAATCTTTAGGTAAAGTGAAATTGATCTACGGATTTAGATTCGTTGGTAATATCAGTAGGTAATTTTGAATTTATCTACATATATGGATAATATTTGTAGAAAATGCTGAATATACCAACGAATTTAGGTCCTTAGATAAAAATATGACAATAAGTCTGATTTTTGTTGCAGTGAACATTTAAATGACTTAAACTGAGAAGTTTTTGAAAAGTATATAATGAACGGATAAGTATGATGAGATAAAAAAATGATGAATATTTATAGATTTAAGTGTTAAGGAATTCAATGATGAACTAACTTCTACATCAATTAATGATGAGAGAAAGTTCAACAGTATATAAGAAAAAAAAAAAAGTCACAAACTCATTGTTTTAAGATTTCATATTGAAGGTGAATTTGACTTAAGTATTACTATTAGAAATCCTTCTAATAAATCCCCTTAAAAAAACCCATGTTTGTCTTGATAACTTAGACGGATACAATATAATTCCTGTATCAAAAGTGTTTCTGATAAAGATTTCAAATAAAAGTCATGTTATGATGAACAACAATACAAATAAAAGTTACTAACGGGGTGTTTGCATTTAAAAATGTTTTCACTCAAGAAAATATACTAGTCTAAAGAGATTTTCACTTGACAGAAAGATGGTTAAATATCTAAATGTGAGTCAAAATTCTATATTATTAAGTAAAAAAAACAATATATAGAATTTCACCAGTAAATTCTTCTGGAAAGATTCATGAATAAGATAGGTGTAAACCATAAACGTCATGCAAAGAGCAAACTAAAACAGTTTTTCATGAGAGTGGAAAGAAGAGAAACGATTGAAGTTGGGAAGTGTCTGAGGACAAAGAGAAAGTAGGGGATGTGCAAGAAACAAACATAGTGTACAGTAGTAAGAATGTAAGTATGTGAATCATAACAACAAATGAATAATGGGAAAAATATTAGTCAAATATCCATTGTGTAATCATGCGACGAGAAAGCTTGCTGGGACACGTAGAAAAAGACACCAACAGTTCAATCATCTTGCATTGCATTCATGATATGTTATTTTAATTTTTTTTTTCTCTTTTCACGCTTTTATTCAAAACTTCAACATGCACATGTCTGATTTTGATACATGAATGATAATAACATTCTACAATTCCTTTTCTTTTATATACTTTTTTGAAATGTTTCAAATAGAGTTATTCTTACTACGGAAAGGAGACAAAAATATATACTTCCTCTACAATATTCTTTTTTCTTCATTCTGTAGAATTTGGTAAGCATTGTTCGTGAAATTCCAATATATGTTCATGAAATCAAGTTGTGTAAATCTTGGAGAAAATCAGATGTTAGGTTGCATTAGAGAATATAAAAAAGTAAATTTAACCATTCAACCCTCCTTTTGGAGAAAATTGAACCTTCAATATGTATGAATGGATAAAAGTTCTTGAATTTGACAACTTCATAATGTTGATAGTAGTTGTACTCGCCAGACGTGTTCGGGTCCTCGGACCAAGCACTTAAGTGAGTAAGCTCGGTTAGATAAAATTGTACCCAGCTCAGTTTGGCGCAAGTATGGGTCCAATGACACGTTATGAGGTCGATCCCGATATTTGATAGTTTACACGAAAAAAATAATTAAAAGTAAAAATAACAGAATGAATAGTTGAATTAGTTATAACATATATCTAATAAATACAAATAAAAGTTGTTGGGAATGATGTGGCATAACACCTGAAAATAAAGGTGCCTGTGAACATAATGTTTTACTCTTGGAATTATATTCTTTCTGTTGAAATCATGTTTTGTTTGTTGAGATTATATTCTCATTGATGAAAGTTGTTGAAGGAATGTCTATAAAAGGGGTTTGAGACCCTGAGTAAAGGTACGCTTTTATCAATACTTTAGACTGAAACAAATTTAATAAGTTTGAATGCTCTCACTGACTTGATCGTCGGAGTGTGATCAACAGGTAGAGTCATCTTTGTCCCACTGGAGCAGCATTTCGGAGCACCAAGTGGAGACAAGTCAGAGTGGAGCTCGCCCATTCAATCCAATCGAGGTCAATCAACAAGAACATTTTGGCGCCTAGCGTGGGGCTCGATAAAACTTGATCTCATCCACATTTGTGACTGAGCATTCTGCGAGATGAGAAACACGAGGCAAGGACCATTGGGATCGGAAGGAAGCGAGGCCCTCGCCTTGCAACAAATCATGAAGACCATGAGGGCTCTCCAGGAGGCAAACGAAGAATATAAACGAGAGCAGGAGCGAATTCGAGAAGAAGCCAAGGCATAGTAAGAGCGACTACGAGAAGAGGCCCGAGTTGACCAAGAGCGCCTTCAGGCACGCCTTATAGCAGAGATTGAGGCCTCTTTAATAACTATGGAGGAGCATGCACATGTTAATGAAGAGTTGCACAAGACCAACGAGGAACTGCGGAGGAGCTTGCATCGACAAGGTCGACATCCCGCCTGGGAACGTTCCTCATATTTGTCATGAGGGATGACCCCAAGTCGTTCTCTCAGCAAATCATGGACGAGCTTGTCCCACCCCATTGCATAACACCCAAAATCGCCTTTTTCGCTAGGGTAGAAGATCCTGAGAGTCATCTAAAAGAGTTCAGGGCTCAAATGATCATCTTTAGGAGGTCTGATGCAATTCGATGTAAGATGCTCATGGGTACATTCATAAGGACAGCCCTGCAATCAAGGTTATCAAACCCTATGGTTAACTCATAAACCCTTGCGAGTTTGAGAGTCTGTTGTAGGGTAGCGATACGACTCGAAAGTAAACTTGTTTTTTAGTGAACTCGGAGCAGACTCGATCAAACTCGCAAGTTCAAGGTCGAGTCAGTGAGTTGTGAAAAACAAGCCCAAAACGGTGTGTTTCATTAATATTAGGTTAGATTTTAGGGTTTTTTACATGGTTCCATATTGCATCTCATCTTCCTCGCCGCGTCGCTCGTCGCACCATGCCTTCGCCACCACGCAGCTCGTCACACCACGACCTCGTGTAATGCCGCTCGCGAAGCACCACAAAGGTATGCACGACTGTTGTGGGTTTTTCGTGACTCATGGGACTTATTAGGGTTGGGAAATATGACAAATTAGATTTAGGGTTAGGAATTTTAAAATTAGGTTGGGGCTTTTAAACTGGGTTGGGTTTTTTTAGCTGATTGGGTTTAGGGTTATTTTTAGGTTTAGGATTTGGGAATTTTTAGATAGATTGGGGATTTTTTGGCAGATTGGGGATTTTAGTTATTTTTTTGGTGTATGAACTTGTTTATTTATTTCAATATTATGAAATTGGTATCATGAATTATTATTATTTTTATTAAATTTTTTATGTGAAATAGACTCTTACGAGTCAACGAATCAGGTTTACGAGTCGAGTTTACTGGACTCCCACAAGTCTGAGTAGACTCTCGAGTCTGATAACCTTGCCTGCAATGGTTTTTTGGGATCCCAGTTTTTCATATCACCTTTTTCCCTCAATTTTCGAGAATGTTTAAAGAGAAGTTCTCGGCTAATAAGTGTTGAATCAAGTGTGTTCAAGCTTTGAAGAATCCCAACCCTTTGAAGGTTGATGAAAGGCAGGATGTGCTTGTTGTTGCTGAGCTGTCTTTAGATAGGATCTGGGGTAGAATTTATGTGTAAATCCACTATTGATTGAATCAAAAGCATAAGCAGTCTCAAACCTTTTAATTGAAATGTGTTTTTCAAACTAAGTGAAAAACAACATGTTTTGTCGAAACAACCGATTGTTTTATGCTTAGGTGTTTTTAGAAAGATTGAAAACTGTTTTTGATGGTTGACTTGCTGTCAAACCAAAACAACCGATTGATTCGTGAAAACAACCGATTGTTTGTTTTGGGACCATAACAGAAAACTGTTTTATGCTTTGACTGAGCATTAAATTATTTTATAACTGAATACGCTCCAGTTTTAAATGCTTTGACCAATCTTTAATTGCAATAAATAGTTTGTTAAGATTGTGTAACAAAGAACTAAGTTTTAATCAAAGAAAAATAGATTTGAGTTTTTCACTGATTTTGCTTTTGAAAGAGTTAGAGATTGCTTTGAGATTGTTGGATCAAAGAGGGTGTGATATAGGATTTTCATCTTGTATTGATTTCAGATTTGTTCTGTAACAAGTGTAATCCTCTGTACTTTGAAAGAAACTCTGTGTGTATAGCTGAGAAGTGTTGTGTGTTCTTGAGGTTGTCAAGATCAGCATTCTTAGTGGTGTTGTGCTGAAGCCAAAGGAAGTGTGTGTCTT
>Ga0123342_1007136_pt1 | contig 14971 bp, 7 predicted proteins | sample Turbeawhitnodule_FD_89960 | JGI IMG/M metagenome (GOLD analysis project Ga0123342, IMG submission 89960) | Root nodule microbial communities of legume samples collected from Mexico - Turtle bean Mexico white nodule | ecosystem: Host-associated > Plants > Roots > Nodule | place: Mexico: Nepantla... | reverse complement strand
GTGGGTGAATACTCATCCTTTTGACCTGAAATTTGTTGCGTATTATCCCAAATTCAATGGAGATTCTTACCTAGAATTTCAGGAAAAAACTATTTCGGGAGAATTTTTCAGAAATTTTCGTGCAAATTAAGGCAATCCTCTACCAACACTTGTGAAATTTCGCCCTAATTTCTGCAGTTTTTATTCAACGTCCGTATTGCATTGAAAACAGTCATGCAAGTACTTTCATATGTTGCTTGAACCGAGGTAAGGAGGCACGCCCATAAACGAATCACAAAAAGAAGATACGAGGTAGAAAAGCCATCACGTTTTGTTTTCGGAAAACCAGTTTTTTTCAATCTCGGCCTGGGAGTTACTACATCTTCACTCGTTGGGTGTTTTGGTCTGAAATTTTTACCAGACATTTTTCACTGTGTCTATTACGTTTTGGCTGTGATTTTAGCCCCAGAGTAGTCTCACAAGATTGGAAATAAATATTTTATTGATCAATGCCAGGGCTGAAATGAAGCTTCGTTTGTGTGTGACACTGTTTGATTTTTTTCGTGGGTGAATACTCATCCTTTTGACCTGAAATTTGTTGCGTATTATCCCAAATTCAATGAAGATTTTTACCTGAAATTTCAGGAAAAAATTATTTCGGAAAAATTTTTCAGAAATTTTCGTGCAAATTAAGGCAATCCTCTACCAACACTTGTGAAATTTCGCCCTAATTTCTGCAGTTTTTATTCTGCATCCGTATTGCGTTTTAAACATTCACACAGGTACTTTCATATGCTGCTTGCACCCAGGTAAGGATGCAAGTCCATAAACGAATCACAAAAACACGATACGGGGAAGAAAAGCAAGCACGTCTTGTTTTCGGAAAATAAGTTTTTTTCACTCTTGGTCTGGGACTTACTAAGCCTTACTCCTTGGGTGTTTTGGTTTGATATTTTTACCAGACGTTCGTCATTGTCTCTATTGAGTTTGGGTGAGATTTGAGCCCCTGATTCGTCCCAAAAAATTGACAATAAATATTTTATTGATCACTGCCAGGGCTAAAAGGAAGGTTCGTTTGTGTGTGAAACTATTTAATTTTTTTTCGTGGGTGAATATTCATCCGTTTGACCTGAAATTTGTCGCGTTTTCTCCCAAAATCACTGGAGAGTCATATGTGGAAGTTTAGGAAAAAATATTTCGGTAGAATTTTTCAGAAATTTTCTTGCAAAGCAAGGCTTTTCTCTTCCAAAACTTGTGAAATTTCGCTCTACATTCTGCAATTTTTATTCTGTGTTCGTATTACGCAGAAAAAATTCACGCCAGTACTTTCATATGTTGCTTGCACCCAGGAAAGGAGGCACGTCCATAAACGAATCACAAAAAGAAGATACGGGGAAGAAAACCAGCATGTTTTCAGAAAACCAGTTTTGTTGACGCTGGGTCTGGGACTTACTACACCTTACTCTTTAGGTGTTTTTGTCTGAAATTTTTACCAGACATTCAAAACTGTGTCTATTGAGTTTTTGCTGAGATTTGAGCCCAGATTAGTCCCACAAGATTTGCAATAAATATTTTTATTGATCACTGCCAAGGCTGAAAGGAAGCTTCATTTGTGTGTGAAAGTGTTTGATTTTTTTCGTAGGTGAATACTCATTTCTTTTGAACTAAAATTTGTCGCGTTTTGTCCCAAACTCAATGGAGATTCTTACCTGGAATTTCAGGAAAAAACTATTTCGAGAGAATTTTTCAGAAATTTTCGTGCAAATTAAGGCAATCCTCTACCAACAATTGGGAAATTTCGCCCTAATTTCTACAGTTTTTATTCTGCGTCCGTATTGCGTTGAAAATATTCACGCACGTAGTTTCATATGTTGCTTGCACCCAGGTAAGGAGGAAAGCCCATAAACGAATCCCAAAAAGAAGATACGGGGTAGAAAAGCCATCACGTCTTGTTTTCGGAAAACCAGTTTTTTTCTCACTCGGTCTGGGAGTTACTACATCCTATTCGTTAGGTGTTTTTGTCTCAAATTTTATCCAGACATTCGCCACTGTGTCTATTAAGTTTTGGCTTAGATTTTAGCCCTAGAGAAGTCTCACAAAATTGGTAATAAATATTTTATTAATCACTGCTAGACCTGAAAGGAAGCTTCGTTTGTGTGTTACACTGTTTGATTTTTTTTCATGGGTGAATAATCATCCTTTTGACCTGAAATTTGTTGCGTAGTATCCCAAATTCAATGGAGATTCTTACCTGTAATTTCAGGAAAAAACTATTTTGGCAGAATTTTTGAGAAATTTTCGTGCAAATTAAAGCAATTCACTACAAACACTTGTGAAATTTCGCCCTAATTTCTGTAGTTTTTATTCAACGTCCGTATTGCGTTTAAAACATTCATGCAAGAACTTTCATATGTTGCTTGCACCGAGGTAAGGAGGCACCCCCATAAACGAATCACTAAAAGAAGATACGGGGTAGAAAAGCCATCACGTCTTGTTTTCGGAAAACCAGTTTTTTTCACTCTCGGTCTAGGAGTTACTACATCTTCACTCGTTAGGTGTTTTGGTCTGAAATTTTTACCAGACATTCGTCACTGTGTCTATTACGTTTTGGCTGTCATTTTAGCCCCAGAGTAGTCTCACAAGATTGGCAATAAATATTTTATTGATCACTGCCAGGGCTGAAAGGAAGCTTCGTTTGTGTGTGACACTGTTTGATTTTTTTCGTGGGTGAATACTCATTCTTTTGACCTGAAATTTGTTGCGTATTATCCCAAATTCAATGAAGATTCTCACCTGAAATTGCAGGAAAAAATTATTTCGGGAGAATTTTTCAGAAATTTTTGTGCAAATTAAGGCAATCCTCTACCAATACTTGTGAAATTTCGCCCTAATTTCTGCAGTTTTTATTCTGCGTCCGTATTGCGTTTTAAAGATTCACGCAGGTACTTTCATATGCTGCTTACACCCAGGTAAGGATGCAAGTCCATAAACGAATCACAAAAAGACGAGACGGGGAAGAAAAACAAGCACGTCTTGTTTTTGGAAAACCAGTTTATTTCACTCTCGGTCTGGGACTTACTAAGCCTTACTCCTTGGGTGTTTTGGTTTGCAATTTTTAGCAGACGTTCGTTACTGTGTCTATTGAGTTTTGGGTGAGATTTGAGCCCCTGATTCGTCCCAAAAATTGACAATAAATATTTTGTTGATCACTGCCAGCGCTGAAAGAAAGGTTCGTTTGTGTGTAAAACTGTTTGATTTTTTTTCGTGGGTGAATATTCATCCGTTTGACCTGAAATTTGTTGCATTTTGTCCCAAAATCACTGGAGATTCATATGTGGAATTTTAGGAAAAAATATTTCGGTAGAAATTTTCAGAAATTTTCTTGCAAACCAAGGCTTTCCTCTTCCAAAACTTGTGAAATTTCGCCCTACATTCTGCAATTTTTATTCTGTGTCCGTATTGCGCAGAAAAATTCACGCCAATACTTTCATATGTTGCTTGCACCCAGGAAAGGAGACACATCCATAAACGAATCACAAAAAGAAGATACGGGGAAGAAAACCCATCACGTCTTGTTTTCGGAAAACCAGTTTTGTTGACGCTGGGTCTGGGACTTACTACACCTTACTCTTTAGGTGTTTTGTCTGAAATTTTTACCAGACGTTCAAAACTGTGTCTATTGAGTTTTTGCTGAGATTTGAGCTCAGATTAGTCCCACAAGATTTGCAATAAATATTTTTATTGATCACTGCTAGTGCTGAAAGGAAGCTTCGTTTGTGTGTGAAACTGTTAAATTTTTTTCGTGGGTGAATACTCATTCGTTTGAACTGAAATTTGTCGCGTTTTGTCCCAAACTCAATGGAGATTCTTACCTGGAATTTCAGGAAAAAACTATTTCGAGAGAATTTTTCAGAAATTTTCGTGCAAATTAAGGCAATCCTCTACCAACACTTGTGAAATTTCGCCCTAATTTCTGCAACTTTTATTTTGCGTCCTTTTGCGTTGAAAACATTCACGCAAGTACTTTCATATGTTGCTTGCACCAAGGTAAGGAGGCACGCTCATGAACGAATCACAAAAAGACTATACGGGGAAGAAAAGCCACAACGTCTTGTTTTCAGAAAACCAGTTTTTTTCACTCTCGGTCTGCGACTTACTACGCCTTACTCCTTGGATGTTTTGGTTTGAAATTATTACCAGACGTTCGTCACTGTGTCTATTTAGTTTTGGCTGAGATTTGAGCCCTAAATTTGTCCCACAAGATTGGCAATAAATATTTTATAGATCACAACCAGGGCTTAAAGGAAGGTTCGTTTGTGTGAAACTGTTTGATTTTTTTCGAGTGTGAATAATCATCTGTTTGACCTAAAATTTGTCGTGTTTGTCCCAAACTCACTGGAGATTCTTACGTTGAATTTTAGGAAAATACCATTTTGTTTGAAATTTGCAGAAATTTTCGTGCAAACCAATGCTACCCTCTACCAAAACTTGTGTGAAATTTCGCTCTACTTTCTTCAATTTTATTCTGCGTCCGTATTGCGTTGAAAACATTCACTCAAGTACTTTCATATGTTGCTTGCACGCAAGTAAGGAGGCACGTCCATAAATGAATCACAAAAATAAGATACGGGGAAGAAAAGACTGCATGTCTAGTGTTCAGAAAACCAGTTTTCTTCACTCTCAAAAATCTAGTTTGCTACGCCTTACTCCTTGGATGGTTTGGTCTGAATATTTTACCAGACGTTGATCATTGATTCTATTGAGTTTTGGTTGAGATTTGAGTCCCAGATTTGTCCCACAAGATTGCAAGTAAATATTTTATTGATCATTGCCAGGGCTAAAAGGAAGATTCGTTTGTGTGTGAAATTGTTTGATTTTTGTCGTGGGTGAATACTCATCCTTTTGACCTGCAATTTGTTGCGTTTTGTCCCAAATTCAATGGAGCTTCTTAACTGGAATTTCAGGAAAATACTATTTCGGGAGAATATTTCAAAAAATTTCGTTGAAACCAAGGTTATCCTCTAGCAAAACTTGTGTGAAATTTCGCCCTACTTTCTACAAAAAAAATTATGCGTCCGTATTGCCTTGAAAACATTCACGCAAGTACTTTCATATGTTGCTTGCACCCGGGTAAGGAGGCACGTCCATAAACGAATCACAAAAAGAAGATACGGGGTAGAAAAGCCAACACGTCTTGTTTTCGGAAAACCAATTTTGTTCACTCTTGGTCTGGGACTTACTACGTCTTACTCCTTGAGTGTTTTGCTTTGAAATTTTTACCAGACATTCGTCACTGTGTCTATTGGGTTTTGGTTGAGATTTGAGCCCAGAGTAGTCTGACGAGATTGGAAATAAATATTGTATTGATCACTTTGAGGGCTAAAAGGAAGCTTTGTTTGTGTGTGACACTGTTCAATTTTTTTCATGGGTGAATACTCATTCTTCTGACCTGAAATTTGTTGCATTTTGTCCCAAATTCAATGGAGATTCTTACCTGGAATTTCAGGTAAAAACAATTTCGGTAGAATTTTTCAAAAATTTTCGTGCAAACCAAGGCTATCCTCTAGCAAAAGTTGTGTGAAATTTCGCCCTACTTTCTGCAAATTTTATTCTGCATCCGTATTGCATTATAAACATTCACGCAAGTACTTTCATATGTTGTTTGCACCCAGGTAAGGAGGCACGTCCATAAACGAATCATAAAAAGAAGATACGGAGTAGGAAAGCCATCACGTCTTGTTTTCGAAAAACCAATCTTGCTCACTCTCGGTCTGGGACTTACTACGTCTTACTCCTCTGGTGTTTTGGTTTGAAATTTTTAACAGAAATTCGTCACTTTGTCTATTGAGTTTTGGCTGAGATTTGAGCACCAGATTACTCTCACAAGATTGGAAATAAATATTTTATTGATCACTGCCAGGGCTGAAAGGAAGCTTTGTTTGTGTGTGGCACTGTTTTATTTTTTTCGTAGGTGTATACTCATCCGTTTGACCTGAAATTTGTCGGGTTTTGTCCAAAATCAATGGAGATTCTTACCTGGAATTTCAGGAAAAAACCATTTCGGTAGAATTTTTGAGAAATTTTCGTGCAAACCAAGGCTATCCTCTATCAAAACTTGTGTGAAATTTCGCCCTACTTTTTGCAAAATTTATTCTGCGTCCGTATTGCGTTGAAAACATTCACGCAAGTACTTTCATATGTTGCTTGCACCCAGGTAAGGAGGTACGTCCATAAAAGAATCACAAAAAGAAGATACAGGGTAGAAACGCCATCACTTCTTGTTTTCGGAAAACCAATTTTTTTTCAGTCTCGGTGTGGGACTTACTACGTTTTACTCCTTGGGTGTTTTGGTCTGAAATGTTTACCAGAAGTTCGTCACTTTGTCTATTGTGTTTCGGCTGAGATTTGAGCCCCAGATTAGTCTCACAAGATTGGAAATAAATATTTTATTGATCATTGTCAGGGCTGAAAGGAAGCTTCGTTTTGTGTGTCATTGTTTTATTTTTTTCGTGGGTGAATACTCATCCTTTTGACCTGAAATTTGATGCATTTTGTCCAAAATTCAATGGAGATTCTTAACTGGAATTTAAGGAAAAAACTATGTCGGGAGAATTTTTCAAAAAATTTCGTGCAAACCAAGGCTATCCTCTAGCAAAACTTGTGTGCAATTTCGCCCTACTTTTTGCAAACTTTATTCTGCATTCGTATTGCATAGAAAACATTCACACAAGTACTTTCATATGTTGCTTGAACCCAATGAAAGGAGGCACGCCCATAAACGAATCACAAAATACGGGGTAGAAAAGCCATCACGTCTTGTTTTCGAAAAACCAATTTTGTTCACTTTCGGTCTACGACTTACTACATCTTACTCCTTGGGTGTTTTGGTCTGAAATTTTTACCAGAAATTCGTCACTGTGTCTATAGAGTTTTAGCTTATATTTGAGCCACATATTAATCTCACAAGATTCACAATAAATATTTTATTGATCACTGCCAGGGCTGAAAGGAAGCTTTGTTTGTGTGTGACACTGTTTCATTTTTTTCGTGGGTGAATACTCATTTGTTGACCTCAAATTTGTCGGGTTTTGTCCCAAATTCAATGGAGATTCATACCTGGAATTTCAGAAAAAACTATTTTGGGAAAAAATTTCTGAAATTTTCATGCAAACGAAGGCTATCCTCTACCAAAATTTGTGTAAAATTTCACCATACTTTCTGCAAATTTTATTCTGCATCCGTATTGTGTTGAAAACATTCACGCAAGTACTTTCATATGTTGCTTGCACCCAGGTAAGAAGGCACCTCCAAAAATGAATCACAAAAAGTAGATACGGGGTAGAAAAGCCATCACTTGTTTTCAGAAAACTAATTTTGTTCACTCTTGGTCTAGGACTTACTACGTATTACACCGTGGGTGATTTGGTTTGAAATTTTTACCAGACGTTCGTCACTGTGTCTATTAAGTTTTTGATGAGATTTGAGCCCCAGATTAGTCCCACAAGATTGGCAATAAATATTTTATTTATCACTGCCGAGCCTCAAATGAAGCTTCGTTTGTGTGTGAAACTGTTTGATTTTTTCGTGGATGAATACTCATCCATTTGACCTGAAATTTTTCGCGTTTTGTCCCAAATTCAATGGAGATTCCTACCTCGAATTTCAGGAAAAAACTATTTCGGGAGAATTTTTTAGAAATTTTTTAGCAAACAAAGGCTATTGTCTACCAAAACTTGTGAAATTTCACCCTACTTTCTGCAGTTGTTATTCTGCGTCCGTATTGCCTTGAAAACATTCACGCAAGTTCTTTCATATGTTGCTTGCACCAAGATAAGGAGGCACGTGCATAAATGAATCACAAAAATACGATGTGAGGAAGAAAAGCCAGCACGTCTTGTTTTCGAAAAACCAGTTTTTTTCACTCTTGGTCTCGGAGTTACTACGCCTTACTCCTTGGGTGTTTTGGTCTAACAATTTTATCAGACGTTCGTCAATGTGTCTATTGAGTTTTGGATGAGATTTGAGCCCAGATTCGTCCCAAAAGATTGACAATAAATATTTTATTGATCACTGCCAGAGCTGAAAGGAAGCTTCGTTTCAGTGTGAAATTGTTTGATTTTTTTCATGGGTGAATACTTATCCGTTGCACCTTTAATTTGTCGCGTTTTGTCCCAAATTCAATGGAGATTTTTACCTGAAATTTCACGAAATAAATATTTTGGGAGAATTATTCAGAAACTTTCGTGCAAACCAAGGATATCCTCTACCAAAACTTTTGAAATTTCGCCATACTTTCTGCAATTTTTATTTCGTGTCCGTACTACGCTGGAAAAATTGACATAAGTACTTTCATATGTTGCTTGCACCCAGGTTAGGAGGCACGTTCATAAACGAATCCCAAAAAGAATATACGGGGAAGAAAAGTCAGCACGTTTTGTTTTCTGAAAACCAATTTTGTTCACTCTCGGTGTGGGACTTACTACGCCTTACTCCTTCGGTGTTTTGGTCTGAAATTTTTACCAGACATTCGTCACTGTGTCTATTGAGTTTTGGCTGATATTTGAGCCCCAGATTCGTCCCACAAGATTGGCAATAAATATTTTATTGATGACTTCCAAGGCAAAATGGAAGTTTCGTTTGTGTGTTAAACTGTTTGATTTTTTTCTTGGGTCAATACCCATCCTCTTGACTTGAAATTTGTCTCGTTTTTTCCCAAATTCAATGGAGATTCTTACTCAGAATTTCACGAAAAAACTATTTCGGGAGAATTTTTTAGAAATATTCGTGCAAACCTAGGCTATCCTCTACCTAAACTTGTGACATTTCGCTGGAAGGAAAGTTTGTTTGTGGGTGAAACTGTTTAATTTTTTTTTTGTGGGTGAATACTCATCTGTTTGACATGAAATTTGTCGCAATTTTTCCCAACATCACTAGAGATACTTTCGTGGATTTATAATAAAAAACTACTTCAGTAGAATTTTTTCAGAAATTTTTGTGCAAACCAAGGTTATCCTCTACCAAAACTTGTGTGAAATTTTGCCCTACTTTTGCAATTTTTATTCTGGGTCCGTATTGCGTTGAACACATGGACGCAAGTACTTTCATATGTTGTTTTCACCCAGGAAAGGAGGAACGTACGTAAACGAGTCACTAAAAGAAGTTACGGGGAAGAAAGGCCAACATGTTTTTTTTTCGGAAAACCAGTTTTATTCTCTCTTGTCTGGGACTTACTACGCCTAACTCCTTGGGTGTTTTGGTCATAAACTTTTAACAGACGTTTTTCACTGTGTCTATTGAGTTTTCGGCGAGATTTGAACCCCAGATTTGTCCCACAAGATTGGCAATAAATATTTTATTGATCATTGCAAGCTGAAAGGAAGCTTCGTATGGGTGTGAAACTGTTTGATTTTTTTTCGTGCGTGAATACTCATTCGTTTGACCTGTAATTTGTCGCGTTTTGTCCTAAATTCAGTGGATATTCTTACGTGGAATTTTAGGAAAAAACCATTTCGATAGAATTTTTCAGAAATATTCGGTTAAACCAAGGCTATTATCCTCTACCAAAAATTGTGTGAAATTTCGCCTTACTTTCTGCAATTTTTATTCTGCGTCCGTATTACATTGAAAACATTCACGCAAGTAGTTTCATATGTTGCTTGCACCCAGGTAAGGAGGCACGTCCATAAACGAATCACAAAAAGAAGATAAGGGGATGAAAAGCTAGCACGTCTTGTTTTCGGAAAACCAGTTTTGTTCACTCTCGATCAGGAACTTACTATGCCTTACTCCTTGGGTGTTTTGCTCTAAAGTCTTTACCAGACGTTCGTCCCACAAGATTGGCAATAAATATTTTATTAATCACTGCCAAAGCTAAAAGGAAAGTCGTTTGTGTGTGAAACTATTTGATATTTTTTCATGGGTGAATACTCATTTGTTTGACCTGAAATTTGTCGGGTTTTATCCCAAAATCATTGGAGATTCTTACGTGGAATTTTAGGAAAAAACTACTTGGGTAGAATTTTTCAGAATTTTTCGTGCAAACCAAGGCTATCATCTATCAAAACTTGTTTGAAATTTTGCCCTACTTTCTGCAATTTTTATTCTGCGTCCATATTGCATTGAAAACATGCACGCAAGTACTTTCATGTGTTGTTTGCGCCCAGGTAAGGAGGCACGTCCATAAACGAATCACTAAAATAAGATATGGAGAAGAAAAGCAAACACGTTTTTTTTTACGAAAAACCAATTTTGTTCAATTTCGGTCTGGGACTTACTACATCGTACTCCTTTGGTGTTTTGGTCTGAAGTTTATACCAAACGTTCGTTACTGTGTCTATTGAGTTTTTGCTGAAATTTGAGCCCCAGATTCGTCCCAAAAGATTTGTAATAAATAATTTATTGATCACTGTCAGGGCTAAAAGGAAGGTTCGTTTGTGTGTGAAACTATTTGATTTTTTTATTGGTTGAATACTCATCCATTTAAACTGAAGTTTGTCGCGTTTTGTCCGAAATTCAATGAAGATTCTTACCTAGAATTTTCGGAAAAACAAATACGGTAGAATTTTTCAGAAATTTTCGTGCAAACCAAGGTTATGCTCTATTAAATCTTTCTGTAATTTTTAATCTGCATCCGTATTGAGTTGAAAACATTCACGCAAGTACTTTCATATGTTGCTTGCACCCAGGTAAGAAGGCACGTCCATAAACGAATCACTAAAAGAAGATACGATGAAGAAAAGCAAACACGTTTTGTTTTCGGAAGACCAGTTTTGTTCACTCTCGGTATGGGACTTACTACGACTTACTCCTTCGGTGTTTTGTTCTAAAAATTTTACCAGAAGTTTGTCACTGTGTCTGTTAAGTTTTGGCTGAGATTTCAGCCCCAGATTTGTCCCACGAGATTGGCAATAAATATTTTATTGATCACTACTAGGGTTGAAAGGAAGCTTCGTTTGTGTGTGAAACTGTATGATTTTTTTCGTGGGTGAATACTCATCCGTTTGACCTGAAATTTGTCGTGTTTTGTCCAAAATTAAATGGAGATTCTTACCTGGAATTTTAGAAAAAATATTTCAGTAGAATTTTTTAGGAATTTTTGTGCAAACCAAGCCGACTACCAAAACTTGTGTGACATTTCGCCCTACTTTCTACAATTTTTATTCTAAAAGCGTCCGTATTGTGTTAAAAAATCTCACGCAAGTACTTCCATATGTTGTTTGCACCCAGGTAAAGAGGCACGTCCATAAACGTATTAGAAAAAGAAGATACGAGGAAAAAAAGCCTGGACGTTTTGTTTTCAGAAAACCAGTTTTGTTCACTCTCGGTCTGGGACTTACTACGCCTTACTCCTTGGGTGTTTTGCTCTGAAATTTTTACCAGACGTTCGTCACTGTGTCTATTGAGTTTTGGCTTAGATTTGAGCTCAGATTTGTCCCACAAGATTGGCAATAAATATTTTATTGATCACTGGCAAGGCTGAAAGGAAGGTTCGTTTGTGTGTGAAACTGTTTGATTTTTTTCGTGGGTGAATACTCATTCGTTTGACTGGAAATTTGTCGCGTTTTACACCAAATTCAGTGGAGATTCTTACCTGTTATTTCAGGAAATAACTAGTTCGAGAGAATTTTTAAAAAAATTTCGTGCAAACCAAGGTTATCCTCTACCAAAATTTGTGTGAAATTCTACCCTACTTTCTGCAATTTTTATTTTGCGTCCCTATTGCGTTGAAAACATTCACGTAAGTACTTTCATATGTACCTTGCACCCAGGTAAGGAGGCATGTTCATAAAAGAATGACAAAAAAAAGATAGGGGTAAAAAAAGCCAGCTCGTCTTGTTTTCGGAAAATAATTTTTGTGAACTCTCGGTCTAGGACTTACTACGCCTTACTCCTTGGGTGTTTTGGTGTGAAATTTTAACCAGACGTTCGTCACTGTGTCTGTTGAGTTTTGGGTGAGATTTGAGCCCCAAATTCGTCCCACAAGATTGGCAATAAATATTTTATTGATGACTGGGAGGGATGAAAGGAAAGTTCGTTTGTGTGTGAAACTGTTTGATTTTTTTCGTGGGTGATACTCATCCGTTTGAGCTTACATTTGTCACGTTTTGTCCCAAATTCTGTGGAGATTCTTACGTGGAATTCAGGAAATAACTATTTCGGGAGAATTTCTCAGAAATTTTCGTGCAAACCAAGGCTATCCTCTACCAAAGCTTGTGAAATTTCGCCTTACTTTCTGCAATTTTTCTTATGCGTCCGTATTGTGCTGAAAAATCTCATGCAAGTATTGTGTTTTCACCTAGGTAAGGCGGCACGTCCATAAACGAATCACAAAATGAAGATACGGAGAAGAAAAGCAAGGACGTTTTGTTTTTGGAAAACCAGTTTTGTTCACTCTAGGTCTGGGACTTACTACGCCTTACTCCTTTGGTATTTTGGTTTGAAATTGTTTGCAGACGTTCGTTACTGTGTCTTTTGATTTTTGGCTGAAATTTGAGCCCTATATTCGTCCCACAAGATTAGCAATAAATATTTTATTGATCACTGTCAAGGCTGAAAGGAAGCTTTGTCTGTGTGTGAAACTGTTTTATTTTTTTCGTGGGTGAATACTCATCCGTTTGACCTAACATTTGTCACTTTTTGTCCCGAATTCAGTGGAGATTCTTACATGGAATTTCAGGAAAAAACTATTTCGGGAGATTTTTTTCAAAAATTTTCGTGCAAACCAAGGCTATCGTCTACCAAAATTTGTGTGAAATTCCGCCCTACTTTCTGGAATTTTTATTCTGCGTCCCTATTGCGTTGAAAACATTCATGCAAGTGCTTCCATATGTTGCTTGCACCCAGGTAAGGAGGCATGTTTATAAACGAATCACAAAAATTAAGATAGGGGGAAGAAGAGCCAGCTCGTCCTGTTTTCGAAAAAGCAGTTTTTGGTCTGAAATTTTTACCAGACGTTCGTCACTGTGTCTATTGAGTTTTGGCTATGATTTTAACCCCAGATTCGTCCCACAAGATTGGCAATAAATATTTTATTGATCACTGCCAGGGATGAAAGAAAGGTTCGTTTATGTGTGAAACTGTTTGATTTTTTTCGTGGGTGAATACTCATTCGTTTGACATAAAATTTGTCGCGTTTTGTCCCATATTCAGTGGAGATTCTTACGTGGGATTTCAGGAAAATCTATTTCGGGAGAATTTTTGAGAAATTTTTGTGCAAACCAAGGCTATCATCTACCAAAACTTGTAAAATTTCGCCCAACTTTCTGCAATTTTTATTTTGCGTCCGTATGGCGCTGAAAAATCTCACACAAATACTTTCATTGGGTGATTGCACCTAGGTAAGGAGGCACGTCCAAAAACGTATCGCAAAAAGAAGATACGGTGAAGAAAAGCCAGGACGTTTTGGTTTTGGAAAACCAGTTTTGTTCACTCTCGGTCTAGGACTTTCTACGCCTTACTCCTTGGGTGTTTTGGTCTGAAATTTTTACCAGACGTTCGTCACTGTGTCTATTGAGTTTTGGATATAATTTGAATCCCAGATTCGTCCCACAAGATTGACAATAAATATTTTATTTATCATTGTCAGGGCTGAAAAGAAGGTTTGTTTGTGTGTGAAACTGTTTGATATTTTTCGTGGGTGAATACTCATCTGTTTGACTTGACATTTGTCATGTTTTGTCCCAAATTCAATGGAGATTCTTACATGGAATTTCAGGAAAAAACTATTTCAGGAGATGTTTTCTGAAATTTTCGTGCAAACCAAGGCTATCATTTACCAAAACTTTTGAAATTTCGACCTACTCTCTGCAATTTTTATTCTGCGTCCGTATTGCGCTGAAAGATCTCACGCAAGTACTTTCATATGTTGTTTGCTTCCAGGTAAGGAGGCACGTCCATAAACGAATCAGAAAAAGAAGATACGGGGAAGAAAAGCCAGGACATTTTGTTTTCGGAAAACCAGTTTTCTTCACTCTCGATCTGGGACTTACTACACCTTACTTCTTGGATGTTTTGCTCTGAAATTTTTACCAGACGTTCGTCACTGTGTCTATTGAGTTTTGTCTGAGATTTGAGCCCCAGATTCGTCCCACAAGATTGGCAATAATTATTTTATTGATCACTGTCAGGGCTGAAAGGAAGGTTTGTTTGTGTGTGAAACTGTTTGATTTTTTTTCGTGGGTGAAAACTCATCCGTTTGACCTGACATTTGTCACGTTTTGTCTAAAATTTTGTGGAGATTCTTATGTGAAATTTCAGGAAATAACTTTTTCGGAAAATTTTTTTTGTCTGCAAGATAAATAAATTAAAAAACAGTGTCTCCACCATTAAACAGATCTTAGCTTATAATAACAATAAACGCAAAGGCTTAGGCTCCTATGCCACTTGTTTTAACATAACATGAAAGAACCTTATAAACTAGAGAAAGCACCTACCCGATGGCTTAAAACAGCACCAAAGAACAAGGCCACAAACTAAAACTACCTATGCTTAACAAAGTGCTGCAAGACCTGAAAACACCAGTGCCGAGGCTCCATAAAAAAGCATCAAAAAGAGCCAAAACTGCAACAAAACAGCAGCATCTATGCAGCAAAAAAACACAAAAAAAACCAGCAGAGGTACTTTTAAGAACCCGCATGTGGCTGCAGCAAAAAAAAACACCACCAGTGCCTAGGTTCCATGGCCTGTGTTAACCAGACAGATTTGTACATGAAGAAGATGTATTTTGTTATTTGAAAGAAACATATATCTATAATGTTAGCATTTTATAAATATTTTATTTATTTTATTCATTTTTTATCAATAAAAACAAAAAAAATAGAATGTGTGAGCATGGTGTTCCCACAGTAGTAGTACGTGTTGTTCATTATTTCTCATTTACCCCACCTATCAATTATATGTCTGCAACCACTTTCTTTAACTCATTTATGGACCAGATTTAATTTGCACAATTATTGTGCAAACTAAATACTACAATTATTACAAGTAAAAAACC
>Ga0123342_1007135_pt1 | contig 14972 bp, 10 predicted proteins | sample Turbeawhitnodule_FD_89960 | JGI IMG/M metagenome (GOLD analysis project Ga0123342, IMG submission 89960) | Root nodule microbial communities of legume samples collected from Mexico - Turtle bean Mexico white nodule | ecosystem: Host-associated > Plants > Roots > Nodule | place: Mexico: Nepantla... | reverse complement strand
GGCCACCGATGACTTCAATGACAAGTACTGCATTGGAAAAGGAGGATTTGGAAGTGTTTATAGAGCACAATTACTCACAGGTCAAGTTGTTGCTGTGAAGAGGCTCAACGTATCAGACTCTGATGACATTCCAGCAATGAAGCGCCAGAGCTTTTTGAATGAGATAGAATCACTTACAGGAGTGAGGCACCGCAATATAATAAAGCTTTATGGGTTCTGTTCTTGCAGGGGACAAATGTTCTTGGTTTATGAATATGTAGACAGAGGAAGTTTGGCAAAAGTGTTGTATACAGAGGAAGGAAAATCGGAGCTAAGGTGGGGCACAAGGCTAAAAATTGTGCAAGGAATAGCACATGCAATTTCATACTTGCACACTGACTGCTCCCCACCAATCGTGCACCGGGATGTAACACTGAATAACATATTACTAGACTCCGACTTAGAACCTCGTCTTGCAGATTTTGGCACAGCAAAACTGCTAAGCTCAGACACTTCAACTTGGACCTCAGTTGCTGGATCCTATGGTTACATGGCTCCAGGTACATCATCCAATCAATTTAAATTCTACTATGTATACTATATAGTATGCATCATGCTAAGCAATCTTTAATAAGTCCTGTTAAAAGTGTCTTAATAAATTGTGTATATATAATTTTTTAATCAATGTCTGAATATACATACTCTTGTGTCACATACAATGCTTTAGAGTTTTATTGAGTATATATAAATTAAAGGGTGTGATGAGACAATGAGAAAAGTTGAAATATGCAGAGCTAGCACAAACTATGAGAGTGACTGAGAAGTGCGACGTGTATAGTTTTGGGGTGGTGGTGATGGAGATATTGATGGGAAAGCATCCTGGAGAATTCTTGAGTACACTGTCTTCAAAGAAGTATTTGTCATCAACGGAGGAAGAAGCACAGGTGGTATTGAAGGAGGTGCTAGACCAAAGGCTTCCACCTCCAACAGGCCAATTAGCAGAAGAAGTAGTGTTCACAATGACCATAGCTTTGGCATGCACACGTGCGGCTCCAGAGTCCAGACCTATCATGCGTGCTGTGGCACAAGAACTATCGGCTACTACTCATGCTTCTCTTCCCCTGCCATTTGGCATCATAACCATGAACAAGCTTTCATTGCAGGGCTCCACAAATAGTGTGTCATAACCAGTAGAAATATGCTGTTTTCATTTTCCACACGCAATGAACTGTGTATACTATGAATAAGAACTATATTTGAATTTGAAAGTTGAATAGGTTAATTAGGCTTGATGATTGGAATATTGTATCTATGTTTGAATTAGTCATGCTTTGTTCCACAGGTCTTTTCTGTACCAAATTTGCTTTTGTGTGGATATAAGTTTTAGATTTATAAATAAAAAAAGCACTTTAGATTGATCACACTTTGCTTTTGACTTTTGTTTATTCACAATTGTCTGTACCGTTGGTTCAAAAAGAAAGGAGAAAAAATCTTGGGGCAAATCCATCCCTCACTTTGAACTACAACAAAGGAAGGAAAATCGTCAAATGTTCATATTTTTTTTATTCTACAAAGTATTTCATTAAGAGATGTGTCTATTTATAATTTTTTTAAAAAATATATTAGAAGTTCAATTATTCAATCTAGTTTTCTGTTCATGCCCCCACACAATGACTTTGATTATTTTTTTTTGGAAATAGCTTGATTATGTTAATTACTTAAAAAATTTCAAATTTATTATTTTGGCTAAAAAATTATTAAAAATATGGCTAGTCATTTTATGTAAGCGACTCTTCTTTTATACCAATATTATGTCAAAATTATATTCATTAACGTATATTATCATGTTTCATAAATTCACATCAAGGATTTGTGTGTGTGTGAAAGTAAGTGCTTCTTTCTATGCCCTCACCAACTTGCTCCTTTTTGGGATAGAAGATCTATACTTCACAATTCAAATTTGTACTGCTAAAGTACTTTTATCATCTTATTTCTTTACAATTTGTACTTTCACATTTTATGATGTAAAATTTCCGTGCTTTTTTTAGTTTAAAAGAACTGATCTCTTTTTTAGTTTCACACTAACGCAATGGAAGACCCAATTGATTTAAATTTAGAGGATGTAGTTTAAATTAAATAAAGAATAGAAATATTTAAAAAATTATAAATAGGTTTAAAACAATTTATTCTTCATTTATTGTAAAATTTCATCCATCTAAAATTATAAAATTTATATATTTTTGTAAAGTTTCTAACTGGTTAGACTTTATGATTTAGGAGTTAGGTGAGTGTGAATCAAATTTATTGATTTTGAACATATAAACATTCCACGCCTTGCTTCTTAGTAGTAGTCCCTCCATTCTTTTTTAAATATCATAAATTTGAAATATTTTTGTTTCTATTTAACTTTCATTTTCAAATTTTAAAATAACATTGATTACTTTCTTATCATTTAAAACATCACCTTTCACCCAATTTTTAATTAGTTTACGCATTTATTGTGACAGAAAAAACACCTTACAAAATAATGAAGGAGCAACATTTAAAAGTATAGGCAAATGAATAAAATTAAGCAGAAAAAATTAAAATATCTGTTCTCTGACAATTCTGGTAATTAATATGAACTAAAATGGTTAGATAAGTAAGATTGAGTTAATAAAAATGCATGAGGCATGGGTATAGAAAGCATGGAAGAAAATTCAGAGACACAGTGTATAGATAAAAACTACATGACAACATTAATCCAAACACCACACTATCACATTCACAAAAGAATCAAAAAATGCACCAACACAAACCACTCCACAATGGAAGCTTGTCTAACATACATGAGTAACAACCCTGTCTATCTAAAACCTTGTCTCATATTCACTCCCTTATCCAGCATAACTAAATCTCACATCAATTGTATTGTACCCTTCTTGAAGCTACTCGATTTGCTGAGCCAGAATCCCGAGCATAGCCCCCACAATTCCAGTAGCTACCAACACTGCCTATGACAGGCATCTCATCTCTTGGTGATTTTCTTGGTGAACAAGAAGCTGAAAACTGTTTAAGCTCTTCAACTGTCAATGCACCTAAAATAGGCCTATCTTCATGACTCGCCACAGTATTTGAGCCATGTGAGCTACCCCTCTCTGGGGTACCCGCATACAAACCCTTGCTAACAGGTGTAGTTTCTGAAGAAGCCAACCAATTTGAAAGGCTAGCATCAACTGCGATTTCCCGGTTCAACTTCTTAGGTGATGCAGCACCAAATGCAGCTCGGGACTCTTGATTCAAAACCAAATTTTCCTTCTGAGACACTAATGGCTGTGCTCTTTTAGCCTTAACTGCTTTCCATTGAGTGAGGTTTTCCACAGGGTTCAGCACAGAATGAACATACACACTCCTATCTCGAACATTGGGGTTCAACCCAATTGACTTCACATCCTTATCATACACTGGCATTGGACTTTCCACCTCTCCTACAAACCCTTGATTATCACCATTTATTGGCCTTGAGTACACTATTCCATCTTCAAAGTCCTCCCCCATTTCATCATACTCTTCTCCCATGTCACTATCACCACCATCATCCTCATCCTCATCAGTGATATCACTATCCCAATTCTCCATTGCTGCATCTTCATCATCACTGCATGTGCAATCGTGGTACCTATGATTTGTTGGGTAAGACCCGGTTGAAGTGACCGAACTTTCTTCAGAGTAAGACCTTGTTTGGCTTAACTTTTCAACCAAAGGTCTTTTTTCTTCACTCTTCTCTGTTTGGAAATCAACAACTTCATCTGGCTCGTACGTTTTCACATTAACATCAAAAGTCACCTTCTTTTTGGGGCTCACGTTTAGCTTCTCCAAAGGTTTAGCCCTACATCCAAACCCATTTATCTAAATCATAAACTTCAACTCCAAAATCAAACATGCTTTCTTGTGGACAAAAGTAGAACATTACAAACTCAATTAGTCAACTACTTACTGTACTTCTTGTACCACCATTTTGGAGTAATCCTGCACAGAACACACCGTTGGTTGCTCTAACCTGTCTTTAGCATTTCGCTGCAACAACATTGAAAAGACTCAATGAGGTTAGAGAAACGTTCATCTATTAAGCCTGTTAATCCAAACAATATAAAAAAACAAAACCCACATACATTAAACTATTGTTTATGCTTTCATCTAATCAAAATTGAAAGTCTATCTCCATAATACACATAATCCTTTCATGCAAATCTTGATTACACATACAACCCAAATAAAACATTCATTCTAATTGAATAACACTAGATTCAGCACCTAAAATCTAAGTTTTGGCTTAAATAAAAGGCCAAAAATAGGAGGTGCAAGTGTAAAACTTTAAAACAAATGAGGCCTTTTACGTGCAATTTATGAGGAACCAAACAAAAGGGTAACTAAATTATATATAAAAAAAAAAAAAAAAGAAGCTTGGAGAAGAGAAGGTGAAGGGTTAGTTACGTGGTGATGGTGAGCCTTGCGCCTGGGCTTCGTGCCTGTGGAGGAACCAAAGCAATGAAGAAAGCAACCCATTGTGACAACAGATCTGTGTGTTCCCTTCCGAGGTTTCACAACAACAATGCTAAGGCAAAGGGGTTGGTCTTCATGTCATGCCACCTTCCACTATCCACAAGACAAACGCAGAGGAAGTGGACATTGTAACGCTCTCTCAATAAATATGTAGCAATAATATTTGTTTTATTTGTTTATTATTAAAAGGAAAAGGTGGGAAGTGACCGTTGTGATGACAGGCTGTAATGTTTTAAGTACCACATCGAATGCAGTTTTGTTTTGTTGTTTTGTGTGAAGCTGAAGCAGAGACACAGAGGTTGATCGTTTGGCTCAAGAAACGCTGCAAAGTGAAAAACTCGTAATAGTAGTTATGATTAATAGTTGTCGGAGTCAATTTTTTATTATTTTTTGGAATAGTTTATACTCATTTATACAAAAACAGCTGAACTTATTGAAACAACCCATACAAATTTAAAACAGTAGTTGTGGTCGTCTTCATCATATTACATTTATTGTAAAATTACTAGTTACTCTCTCAACTTGTTTATGAGAAAAAAAAATAGATATATAAATACATCTTAACTAGCTTTATTCTATTTAAAAATATTTTTCTTAAAATATATTAGCTTTAGTTCATGTTTGACCTTTTATTGCATCATTAGGGGATCAATAAAATTTAATTAAATTCGGGTAACTGGTTTCTTTTAAATATATATGATTTTTTTTTATTAATGAGGAGGAAAGGATTACCTTTCAAAACTTAGTTCATTTAAGATTAAAATATATTTGTGATTATTAATATATTTTGAAATGTAAAGTTTAAAAGATAAAAATAATTTTAATTTAATAAAAAATAACACAAAAAAATGTATGGGGTGAGAGAGGCTCGAACTCTCGACCTCAGGATAACTCAGAAGCTATGAGACCTACGCGCTAGCCAACTGCGCCACCACCCCTTTTGTTAAATAATGTGAAATAAATATATATGTATTTATATTTATTGACAAAATTAATTGGGCCTTTAAAAGTTGGGCTGACAGTTTAAATTCATTTACCTTTTTAGGTGGGAAATTCATCTTATGCATCCATGCATTTCTTTCTCCATTCCATACTTAAAAAGTACTTTTATTAAATTTATTTTAATTTCAGAATGTAGATTTGAAACTTTCCAGAAGTTAATTCTATAGATTGTGAATATACACTTAAATTAATACATTATATTATGTTTAGTGGTGGTGGGTAGATTTGAGTGTTATAAATAAAAAAATTCTTTAATGAATAGTGATAAGCATTAAGTGTTCACTTAGTCACAAATTCATTTCAGTTTTTTTAGGCACTGTTAGTAGAGATTAATTACAAATTCAAGATTAGAGTCAACATGTTTATAAGTATTATTCTCCGTGGTTAGGTACTGTATGTATAGACAAAATGAGACAATTTTAGTTTATTTTGATCAGTTTATTATCAATTTGCTAAAAATAGATTGAGACATATACATTAACCTACGTTGATTAAATATTAGAAAAAATATTTTTATCATTTAAAATAATCCTACTCAATATCAAACAAAAATCTCTCTTATAAAAAATATTATTCTTAACAAACAAAGTCGTGTATATATAACCATTTATAAAAAAAAAACCCTGATCTTAATTAACTGATTAATTAAAAATTATTATAAGCATTAACCTTATAGTCAAACTATAACAATTTTTCATAGCATGTTTTAAATTTTTTCTAAGACAGCCTGTTTTAATATTTTTTTTTAAAGATAGTTAAGTTTTATACATCCAAAATTTGTTTTTTTAACTTAATTAGCATAATTTGATATAGTTTATAATATTTTTTATTATTATGTAGTGAGATATGTTAATTTGTAAAAGAACCCTCTAAATGACATCATAGTACTTTTTATTTGCATATATTTTTCTTTAATAAGAAAATATGAAAAAGTAGTGTTGATCTTTAACTCCGAACTATTATATACATATTAATATTGGATATAATGAACCCTCTAATGATACTTTATTTTATTTAATCATCATTAACTAATAACTATGCATGTTTTTAGCCTTTGACGCCATGTACATGGTTGTATCCACACAACTCGTTAAAATAAATAAATAAAAACTCATTAATTTATAAACAGGAAGGACCTAAATTAAGATGGAAGCATATTAGTACAATTAGTAACTAATGACGGAAAGAGGACAAAATTAACATATCAAATGTTTCTTTAGTTAATGTATCAAAATCGCATTACCTTTGAAAAAATTAAATTTTAATGGTAATTGGTTTGTTTGACTTTTTTTGTATAATTAATTCATACAATTTAAAGTGCATGACAAAAGAACCCAACAAAATGTGTGTTTTATATTTTGGATTTGTTTGTTTGTTTAGCTAAGCCATTGAATGGTATTCCATCTTAACTGTATAAAATGCTGTTCATGAAAAGCTAAAAAGTTAACATCATTCTACAGCATGATGGCAATGGAAGAAGAAAAAGGGTTTGCAAGTAGTGGAAGAGAGGATGACTACACCAAAGATGGCACAGTGGACCTCAAAGGTAAACCAGTTTTAAGATCAAATACTGGAAGATGGAGAGCTTGTTCCTTCATTGTAGGTAAATGCAACTCATTTTTAATTTAACTTCCTTTAATTTTAGCCCTTTTCTTTAACTCATTCCTATTATTGTTTTGGATTGCCTCTTCCTTTTACTTTATTATATAAACAAATTGATGTTATACTTGGCAATATACACAAATTGTTTTAGGATGATGAGAGGAAAAGAAAAATAGAAAGAAATGAAGTTTGTTCTTGAAATAGAAAGTAAATATTTGAATTGATGATTGACTATGTTCTTACTTGCATAGTTTTAATAATTAATTGTAGGGTATGAAATGATTGAAAGAATGGCATACTATGGGATAGCATCAAATCTAGTGTTGTATCTAACAGAGAAGCTCCATGAGGGCACTGTCAAATCTTCAAAGAGTGTTACCAATTGGACTGGTGCAGTCTGGATCATGCCAGCTGCCGGAGCTTATATTGCCGATGCCTATCTTGGTCGCTATTGGACCTTTCTTATAGCATCAGCCATTTACCTTTTGGTATATATACATATATGAAACATCATTGTACCAAATTTTCCAACTATGTGTTTGATACATGTCAATCTTCTGAAAACACATAAATCTTATAAAGAGAATCATATTGATTGTGCTTCTGCATACTGCATGAAAGTATTACATGATCTCAGATTACTTGTGTCCGTATTCTCGTTTAATCTCTGTGTGACACATTACTGAGTTTTCCAATTATACGTCACATGGAGAATGTATGGACTATAATGGTTTTGATCCATGTAATAATTTTTCATGTTGTAGCATATCTTGCATTTTAACACTATAAAGGGAACATGGTCGTGTATTTTTGGTTGCAGGGAATGTGTTTGTTGACTCTAGCAGTGTCAGTACCAGGATTGAGACCACCAGCATGTGCTTCAGGCGTTGCAGACCAAGATTGCCCACAAGCATCGTCATTGCAAGTGGGAATTTTCTTCTTTGCCTTGTACATCATTGCAGCAGGCACAGGGGGGACCAAGCCCAACATTTCTACAATGGGAGCAGACCAATTTGACGAGTTTGAACCCAAAGAGAGGTCCCAAAAGCTTTCCTTCTACAATTGGTGGGTGTTCAATATTCTAATTGGAACCATTTCCGCCCAAACTCTCTTGGTTTACATACAAGACAGAGTTGGTTTTGAACTTGGTTATGGGATCCCAACCATTGGCCTAGCCTTTTCAATATTGATGTTTCTGCTAGGAACTCCTCTTTATAGGCATAGATTACCCTCAGGGAGCCCTTTAACCAGGATGGCCCAGGTACTTGTGTCTGCAGTGAGGAAGTGGAAGGTACATGTCCCAGATGATTTGAATGAGCTACATGAGCTCAGCATGGAAGAGTATTATGCAAGTAAAGGGAGAACAAGAATTTATCACAGTTCTTCATTAAGGCTAGTAATCAAATTTCTCTTCAAATTTACTGTCATTAATATCACAAACAGTTGGTGGGCATAAAGCAACCAAATTGACTGGCTCAGAATTATTTACTTTTTTCCAATGTTAAGGATGAAATTAACCTAATAAATTGGAAATTTTAAAGCTGAGGGTTAACTTTATTTTTTGTAATATGGAAAGATTAAACTGATTGATGGAACCAATATCAAAGTCACCGATTAGATAACAGTTGTGAACATACCTTCGAGATTTCTCTCTTTTTTTGTACTTATGAAGAATGATACTGCTTTCAATCACTTATCGTGAAGGTACTTTTGAAAGGAGTGCAATCAACATGTCTTCATTTGTCTTCTTTTTCAAGTTCCGTTGTATTGCTTTTGTGGTGTCAAACACTTGGTATGGATTATTTGAGTAAATTATATGTCTTTTTGTTTGAGTTGAAAGCACAGCAATCTTGTAACCTTGACGCTGTGTGCAGATTCCTGGACAAAGCTGCAGTGAAGACAGGCGAAACATCACCATGGATGCTTTGTACTGTGACTCAAATTGAGGAAACCAAGCAAATGATGAAAATGGTTCCTATTTTGATTACTACATGCATTCCAAGCACCATAATAGCTCAAACCACCACACTCTTCATCAGACAAGGCACCACACTGGACAGGGGAATGGGACCCCATTTTAAAATTCCTCCAGCATGTCTCATAGCTTTTGTAAACATCTTCATGCTGATAAGCGTTGTGATCTATGACCGCTTTTTCGTTCCTGCAATCCGGCACTACACCAAGAACCCCAGAGGGATTTCCCTTCTGCAGAGACTTGGAATTGGCCTTGTGCTACATGTTATCATAATGCTCACTGCATGCTTTGTAGAGAGGAAGAGACTGAGTGTGGCAAGAGAAAACAACCTTTTAGGCCAGCTTGATAAAATTCCTCTAACCATTTTCATCCTCATCCCTCAGTTTGCTTTGACAGGAATTGCTGATACCTTTGTTGATGTTGCTAAGTTGGAGTTCTTCTATGATCAAGCACCAGAAACCATGAAAAGTTTGGGAACGTCATATTTCACAACCACCTTGAGCATTGGAAATTTTCTTAATAGTTTTCTACTTTCAACTGTTGCTGATCTCACCCACAGACATGGTCACAAGAGTTGGATTTTGGATAATCTAAATGCCTCCCGTTTAGATTATTATTATGCATTCTTGGCCCTGCTAAGCGTTATCAACTTCTTTTGCTTTGTGGCTGTTGCCAAATTGTACGTCTATAATGGTGATGAAACACAAATCAGCATGGACTTGGATATGAACCCTAATACTAGAATAACCCCAAGTACCACACAACCAGATAACTGAAAGGAGAAAGGAACTTTACGTACTTGCTGAAGAACTTTTAAGTATAAAAAATAAATATTCAATGTAGATCCAAAACTACACCTTAACATTTGTTATCAATTACTTTCATGTATCAAAAAAACACTCTCTTAAAATATGGTTGGAGAAAAACTATTTTTCATCATAATAAAATTTGTAAACTGAACAATTAATCACAAAACACAATATATTGTATTTCTAAAACATACAAAACCAATTGCTAATTTTTTCTTACTAGCAAAAACCGCGCCTCTGTATTCATATTTTCTCTTTTACTCAACTTTCCCGATGATAGTTAAAAATGAAGGTTATTTTATTTTATATGTAAGATTTAGTGTGGAAATGTGTGATAGTATCTCTTTCTTCTGATTGTTACCTTAAAATAAAGAATTAAGGAAAGAGTTAAATCATATAAAAACTGTATAATAATATTAATATTAATTTAAAAAATTAAAAAATAATATATTTTTTTAAGTAATTCATATCAAATGATAAAATATTTCATTATAATAATAAAATGAAATATTAAATAAGGGTAAAATCGAAAAAAATTGTGTAAAAAAAACACGATTATAATGGAGAATCCCCAATATATATATATGAATAAATAAAATAGCATTTGTTATTTGTCATCAAATTAATAACAAAATGACAATATATTACAATTTTAAATATATAATAACATCTATTATTTATCAATAAATTAATCATAAAACTACAATATCTTATTTCTAAAATATATAACAACAATATCATCTTTCTTCTTTAATTTAATTTACCTTTTATTATAAAACTTTAAGTTGGTAAATTTCTTCTTAGTAATCATTAATCTGATAATCATATAATTATATCTAAGATCCTTACAAACAAACCATGACCTATCCGGGTTATTACTATCTCTTTTTATAATACTTCTACGGTTAGGAATAATTTAAAATTTAAAATAATATTATAAAAGACTTGTTCCTCATTATCATAATATCTGTTATGATAATAAATTTAAATTATAAAAAACCTTTATCAAAATAATTATTATATTAAAAAATATAAATATGATATAGAAAAATATTTTATTCTTAAAAATACGAAGTCTTAGGGAATAAAGCATCTCTCTATTATTGGTACAAGGCTTCTGAAAATGTAAATAAATTAAAGTTGTTATTCATAAGATGTGATTCCCTTTTATCTGTTTATCATGTCCTTACGTATTTAACATTTTCGTTAATCATTTTGACAGTTCGCATGTAGAAAACGATATAGCCGACAAATTTTCCTTTTAATCATCGAAAAATATATATACACACACGTATATGTGTGGATGTATTTGCACAAAGAAAGTGCTTTCGGCACCTAAGTTGATAAGGAATGGCACTATGGAAATAAGAATGAAGATTCACAAAATTTAAATATTTAGATAAGTGATTATTTAGTTTTGTATTGAATTAAAAAATATAATATTTATAGCTATTTATTTATAAATAAAATGCAAAGTAGATGTAAATGTAAAAAATATATATATTAAAAAATACTATAAGTCGATTTTCAATTTTTTTTTATACACTTTTAAAAAAGAAATTTAATCATACACACAATGATTAATAAAAATATGAATAAAAATCAGAGGGAATAGTTTTTTTTTTATAAATTGTTACTTTTCTTTGAACAAGTATTTACAACATTCATAAAAAATTAATTATTATATTTATTATTCTCAAATTAATAATTTAAATTATATAAAAAAAATCACTATTTTGAAAAAAAAAATTCTTTCCTTTTTGTCTATAAAATTTCCAAACCAAAGTTTCAAAAATAAATTATGTCCAAAATATATAATTATTAATTTTGTTAAAAAAAAAATCTTATTTACATTTTTTTAAAATTATTGCTTAGAATATATGTTTTTATAAATAATTATTTTCTAAATTATTATATTCTAGATAATTTTTCAAGAAATAATTTTCCTTTAAATAATTAGTTTTTAAAAATCAAAATTACTAAGTTTCTTTCTTCCTTTTTAAATATAAGATAAAATTAAGTTTAAAATGAAACCAAATTTTGAAGAGCTAAAGTAAATTGTATTATTTTGATAATTATTGGACACAATATACTATTTAAGTAAGTAATCGAAGTTAGGAAGCAAATTATAAAGATGATGAAAGTGTACTAATTGTATCAAAATTTGACATAAGACAATGGGATATAATAATGCAATTGATTAGTGAGTGAAAAGGGGAAAAGCATATAAGACATTGAGTGAGAGCCACTCTAATATAATTCAAAGGTGAAAACAAAAATACGTAAGAAAAGAAAGATAAGTGGCAGTAAGTAGAAACGAAATACATGTTGATTCCTTTTTTTGGAGTTAGATTTCTTTGCTAGTTAGCTCATGCAATTGGACAATCTACACAATTTGGTTGAGAAAGCTAAACTTCTGAAATCAGATTCCCCGCCTTCACTATATAAAAGGCTAAAAACTTGCACACAAAGAGACCCACAAACTCATGGCAATGATAGAAGAGAAAGGCCCTGCAAAAGGGAATGAAGATTACACTCAAGATGGCACAGTGGACCTAAAGGGTAGACCCGTTTTGAGAACAGAGACGGGAAAATGGAAAGCTTGTTCCTTCATAGTTGGTAATCCTTTTTCTTCTTATTCTTGATACAGTATGATGAATTGTTATCACTTGTGAACATGGGTTATGCATGGTTTTTTTATTTATAGGGTATGAAGTATTTGAGAGGATGGCTTTCTATGGGATACAATCAAACCTAGTCATATATCTTACAAGGAACCTCCATGAGGGCACTGTCAAATCTTCCAACGACGTTAGCAACTGGGTTGGTTCGGTGTGGATGATGCCACTCGCAGGAGCTTACATAGCCGATGCTTTTCTTGGCAGATATAGAACCTTTGTAATTGCTTCATGCATTTATATTTTGGTATGAAACGTGACTTTTATTTCACCTTTGCGTGTTACACAGTGTAGTAGTCAACAAGAGTGGGAGTTGATAAACATTGTGGTTTTGTATGCATTCATGTTCGGGCTTAACTATGTTTACCTGTTTTTCCATGTTGTTTTTGGGCGTAGGGAATGTGTCTGTTGACACTAGCAGTTTCAGTACCAGCACTGAAGCCACCACGATGTGATGAAGGCAAGAATTGCCCACAGGCATCGTCATTGCAATATGGTTTCTTCTTAATGGCCCTTTATATCATTGCAATAGGCACAGGAGGGACGAAGCCTAACATTTCGACCATGGGAGCAGACCAATTTGATGAGTTCGAACCCAAAGAAAAAACCCATAAACTTTCCTTCTTCAATTGGTGGTTTTTTAGTATTTTCTTTGGTACCCTTTTCGCCAACACTTTCTTGGTTTACATACAAGAGCATGCGGGTTGGAGCATTGGATATGGCCTTCCCACCCTTGGCCTTGCTGTTTCAGTATTGGTGTTTCTGGTAGGAACTCCATTTTATAGGCACAAACTGCCATCAGGTAGCCCAATAACAAGGATGCTTCAGGTCTATGTTGCTGCTGTGAGGAAGTGGAAGCTACGTGTTCCAGACGATCCAAAGGAGCTACATGAGCTCAGCATTGAAGAGTATGCAAGTAGTGGCAGAAACAGAATTGATTCGAGCTCTTCATTCAGGTTAAGCCCATCTTTTTATCCTTTCAAATTGTCTAAAAACACTTCTTATCTCTCATCTTATAAAAATAACATAGATTTTTAAAGAGTGTCTGAATCCTAAACAAAATTGGTCTTTCCATAGATGTTTGTCTGAAATCGAAGGCAAAAATAAAAGCATGAAGCAAAAGTTTATTTGAGCCCTTTCAAAATTCAGTATATTTTTCCATGTGACGTGAATGATTTGCAGAGTTGTCTGGTTGCAGTTTTCTTGACAAAGCCTCTATAAAGAATGGTCAAACATCATTATGGATGCTTTGTACTGTGACACAAGTAGAGGAAACCAAGCAAATGACAAAACTGATTCCTGTTTTGCTTACAACGATTATCCCAAGCACCTTGATAGTTCAAGCGAGCACACTCTTTGTCAAACAAGGCACCACTCTAGACAGGAGAATGGGACCCAATTTTCATATTCCCCCGGCATGCCTCAATGCATTTGTAACTATCGCCATGCTCATAACCGTTGTTCTCTATGACCGTGTTTTTGTTCCTGCGATTCGCCACTACACAAAGAACCCAAGGGGGATCACAATGCTGCAGAGACTTGGCATTGGACTTGTCATACATGTCACCATAATGGTCATTGCATGCTTTGTTGAAAGAAAGAGACTTAAGGTGGCAAGAGAAAACCACCTCTTGCTCGAGCAAGATACAATTCCTCTCACAATTTTCATTCTCCTCCCTCAGTATGCTTTGGGAGGGGTTGCTGATAACTTCGTGGAAGTAGCCAAGATGGAGTTATTCTATGATCAAGCACCAGATGGCATGAAAAGTCTAGCAACATCATATTTCACAACCACCTTGGGTATTGGAAGCTTTCTCAGCAGTTTTCTTCTCTCAACTATTGCTCACATCACCAAGAGAAATGGCCACGGGGGTTGGATTTTGAACAATCTAAACATCTCCCGTTTAGATTATTATTATGCATTCATGGCCGTATTGAGCTTCCTCAACTTGCTCTGCTTTTTGGTTGTTGCCAAGTTCTTTGTCTATAATGCGGATGTAACACAAACCAAATCGGGCTTGGAGATGAACCCTGCATCCTCACAGCCACAGAACAATACTGAAATAAACCAAAGCACCCCGCCAACAGATGGCTGATCATTGGGAAAACACCATGTTTTCTCCTGCTATCAACCTTTTATGTATATAAAGGGTGCTTTAGATTTCAGTTAGATGTATCTTCTCGTGACTCTTTCTTCACTTAGCCTTTCCTTGCTACTTACGCGCTTGGTTAAAGTGAAAAGCAGAGTTCTTTGACTGTTTAAGTGATAGGGTTAATTCTGACTTGGTTAGTTTGTTAGAATAAATGTCCTATTTTATAGGGCTGTTAGCATAGCACTTGGATTCAGTTTGATTTAGTCTTTATTAGTTCCTATTTTCTAGCTAT
>Ga0123342_1007134_pt1 | contig 14973 bp, 8 predicted proteins | sample Turbeawhitnodule_FD_89960 | JGI IMG/M metagenome (GOLD analysis project Ga0123342, IMG submission 89960) | Root nodule microbial communities of legume samples collected from Mexico - Turtle bean Mexico white nodule | ecosystem: Host-associated > Plants > Roots > Nodule | place: Mexico: Nepantla... | reverse complement strand
TTACATCAACCCACCAAAAAGGTTACACCCTCAAACAAAGATATACAAGAGGTTTTTGCCATCAGGCTGAATTACCATAACCAAGTGTCAAACTCGATAATAAAAGACACATCACCCAACAACCAGAAGGATCATCTTAAAGAGGAGAAATGAGTGATCAACTTTATCTCTATTAAGAAGATTTTGGATGTGTTGTTCTTCCATGTAGTAATAATGTATGGGTCCTTTGTGTTTTAAAGTTTTTCTAGGACAATTCATTGATCCCTCTTTTGATTATTAGGGAATCGTGTAGTGTGTTTTTTACACAAATCCTATTTGATGTTTGCAAGGAAGTTAGTGTTTTTCATATATGATGAATTTATAATTTATATATCTTTTTCTATATAAGGGTTGAAATATTTCTAAAATATTTTTTTTTATTAATTTGTAGATACCAGTGTGCGTGATGGCACAATTCCAAGCAGAATCAAAAGACAGAGAATTGAATTTAAGTGTTTTGAACAATTACCTGAAAACCAGGATCTGAGAACTGGTATGATTACTTTTTCTTTACTATATTTAGTTTAATTTCTTTCCAAGTGGCTATAAGACTTTTTTTCATCTTAACTTAATCTTTTATATTTGTCAACACGCGATTTTTTACATTCTTAATTAATTTAAAATCACACTAAAAAGGTTAAAAGAATTATAGTTTTTTATGACTATATTAAAAAAAATGTGTTTTAATTAAATTATTTTTCTTAATCTGTGTTTATACGTTCCCTCCTTTTCTGGGTGAGATTTTCACGCATTGCAAAGAGAAGATGATGACGACATTATCCATGGTTTAGAATGTGGATATAATTATTTGGGACAGCATTAATTTACGTTTGGATTTGTTTTCTGGGTAGCCATCTACCCCGACAAAGAAAATCATCATGCATATGTATAATAAAGTCATGCATGCACGAGACTGTTTATATTTGGTGTGTTTTAATTAAAGATGAAATAAAAAATAAGATTAAATTAGCAGAGAACATCTAGGTGGAAATAACACTTCAGATCCTGCTCTAATCCCAACACCCCTGAATAAAATATTTGGAGCCACACACCCTAAGGATTATATCTTTAATGTAAGATTAAAGAATTTGTTAGGATTTACTTTAAATAATTCTAATAGAAATTCTACACTAACTTAACCCTATAGTATGAATTTGTTTGTTTTTATTTTTTTTAAATTACTCGTTAAGAAGTTGTACTTTTAAAATTGACTTTAATTATGATTTTTCTTTTTAAATCGTGCCTAAACACCTAATTTTTTTTTTTTTTAAGTTGTGTGGAGTTACAGGATTTCAGGTTTTTATTTTTATTATTTTGTTATAAATCGTGCAACACTTTTTTGATTTTGATGGAAGTTGAAGAAGAAAAAACAATAGAGGAGTGAGGCAACTTCCATGGAAAAAAATGGAGTGAAGAGATTCGTAATCACTTTATAAATAATTTGAAAAATAAAATATTATAAAACATACTTCAAATATTATAAAATATAGGAAAAAATAAACAATTGCAAAAGAAATCCGACCTGCCGGATTCAAACCAGCGACCTATGGATGGCTATTTGGGGGGATTACCAACTACAGTCCTCCGCTCTACCAACTGAGCTAAGGTCGGACATGTTAACATACTCACAATAAAGGGTAATATTTCTGTTACTTTTAAGTTTAACACAAGTCGGGCTAAATATTAATTTTTTTGATCGGTTACTTTATTTTAATTACTTTTAAGTTTAAAAGTTTTGTTTTTATCCATTCCATGTTTGTGACAGATGAAGTTAGTCTTTCTATTGGTTTATTATATTAATTTTGTTAATTTGTTATAAGTCAAAATTAACATTGTTATTGCACAAAATTGATAGCATGACTAATTTGATTTTATAAACACTTAAAAGACGAAAGTGAAACTTTTTCGAATCTAAAGTAACTACAGTAAAAGTAAAACAAGGGAAGAAAAATCCAATTTTATAATAAGATATTGGCAATCTTTTTCTCAGGTAGTTATTAAATTATTACTTTGTTGAAAGCAAACAGTATCATAGAGATAACCCAGTGAAAATTAAACAAAACTAAGCATTAATGATCCATATTATAAAATTGATATTACAATAGAGGAAACATATTGGCACTGTCCCTTAACTGCTATATGCTGTAGAACATTAAAAATAGTGACTATGAAATATCTTAGTTGGTCTTCCAGCAGTTGGTCCTGATTTCGCCACTGGACCCAGTGAGTGGACCAAGGTTGCTCATTTTCACCATTGCATTGGCGAAATCAGTTTGAAAACTAGAAGGATTGCTCACATAGCCATTTACTTGAGAATCAGTGGATCCTCCGTTGAAGAGCTCTTGATCTGAGTGTAAGAGACCCTTTTGGCTCTGCAAATCCTGGAAATAAGCATTGTCAAAGGTTGTTGGAGAGGTGTCAAGAGGGGCCAAATTTCTGTCACCACCTACGCTAGGACAATTTGCTTGCAACGATGTTGCAAAAGAGGAATCTATGTTGGTGTCGTTGTAAATCCTTGTTCTGAAACTTGAACAAGCAGCTTGCCCGATTGTGTGACCTCCTGAAATTTTTATTAGAACATGGAAGAACATGAAGTGTATGGTAAAAGTAATTATAAATATATAATGACATCTTTTTAAAGGTGTAACGTGATTTATATTTATCATGGTGTTTGATAATTATTTTATATATACCTGAGAGGGCAACCATTTCTTCTGTGGTGAAATCTTTTTTTGAGAAAGCATCAACAAGTTGTTGTAGACTGAAAGTAGGACCGGGTAAGTCTGAGTTTGCAGAATTGAAACTTGCTGTTGTTGAATCCCTTCTGCCCAATTGCACTGTCCAACTTTGTCCACCAAGCTAAGAGACATATATTTCAATATCAGTGCCTAGTTAATTAACTTTATTAATTAAAAGTTATTGAAATTATAAACTTAAAAAAAACATGGTAATTGAAGTTGTAATTTTATTATCTGGGGTTATGATATATATATATATATATACTACTCACAGCAACCACTGAGTCTCTTGCTGCTACAGCGAGAATATCAGCACAAGAAACAACACCAGGGCACAAGCTTTCCAACTGAGACTTAATGTTGTCTATTACACCAAAACCTCTCAAGGAATTCACGTTTGGAAATGCCGTTTGTTCACCTGTGAAACTTGATGTATCATTTAATAGCACTGATCCATCACATCCCTGAACAAATCAAATTATGCAGTATAACATCACTTTGCTGCCCTCTTTAAACAAATGCTAATGGATAATTAGATGTTAATACAGTCATTAAAATTAGATATTGTGGAGTTATTGTTTCGAATTGATGTTAAACTGTTAACGTAGACATTATTATAGATTTATAGAAAAAGAGATACTATATTGCAATCAAACTCAGAAGAAAAAGAGATACACTGTGAATATATTATCATTATATAAAACTTATAATGTTTATATAGTTACAATACTTTGATGACAAATGTAATAATTAATATTATATATATAGTAGATCCAATTATAGATGTGTTTATTAAGAGAAAATATTCTATATATGTTGACTTCATATGATTATCTACCAACCTTTTGGAAAAAGAAAAACTACCTACTAAATTTTTCATAAATTTTCAACTAACACAATCAAATTAGTAGGGTAAAAACTTTTTTCTTTATAAAAGTAAAGTAGCACTATTATGTAATCTAAGAGTTTTTTCCATGAATGAGAAACACGAAACTTTGAATTATAAAAACATAAAATGAAAAAAGATTGATGAGGGATAAGTTGACTTGCTTGAACAAAGCAATCATGGAAATGGAGACGTAGGAGGGATGCCCCCATGCGAGCTTCATTGCTCACTGCAGAATCCACTGCAGTCTTAATGGTTGAAAGTGCATTAGAACATGTTGTTGAATAAAAATCAGTGGACAATTGAGATGAAACTATCCCAATGAAGCATAGAAATAAGAAGAAGGGAATTTTGAAGATTGGTTTGTTGATGGAGAAAAGAGTAGTGCCCATGATGGTAATGGAACTCTAAGTAGAAATCACAAGTATACAATAGAAAGAGAGAGGTTTTCGTTTAGTGTTTGTGATTAGGTCTTTACATGCATCACATATTTATATAAGAGCTCTATTTTGTACTTTTCTTTATTAGTCAATATATGCATGCGCATGTAGCCAATCTGGAATCATTCATATATATATATAAGAGAAATTTTCTCCATACTACTAGTAATTTTATTAGTTTTCAATAGAAAGAAATAGATATATAATATATTCAAAACATAATAAAACTTTTAATATTATCTGACTTTAAAAATTTAGATACATGATGAGAATGGGTTAAGGAGATTTAGAAATGAAAGAAAAATTCTAAAAGTAATATGGTTTCAATTGGGTGCTCTAATGAATTAATGCTTAATCTATTTTAGGAACAAAGTAGATGTATAAGGGTTGAATAGTATATAAAATATTTCTTTAATTTTATTTATTCTTGGCTTGATAAAATGTTAGATATATTTAAATTTTGGTATTGGACGTTAAATTATTAAGAATAAGAATTTCTACTTCTTCTTTTTTTTGACAATATCCATTACTCCATTATTCTAAAATTAAAAAATTAGAAATAATTTTTGAATTTTTCTTCTCTTGAAACCTTAAATTAGTTATACATCTTCTTCGTAAACTTAAATACATGTTGATTGATTATGATTTTTCAAATTTGACTTTGATTTCATTACGAATATTTTAAATTTTTTAATGATTTTCTACTTAATTAAATTTTATATATTTATTTTATGTTTTCTAATAAAATTATGTTAAAAAATCCTAAAACTTTAACATTTTAATTTGATGTTTCTTTTATATATTTTTTATATATTTGATAGTTGTGATTATAATTATAAGTATATTATCTAATTTATTCTCCTCGACTCTCTTGTTATTGTTGTATTTTTGTTTTCAGATAAGAGGAGAAAGGAGGGAATAGTTCTTCTGTTTGTTTCAGGAGTTTTGAGAGTGGGGGAGTAGATGGGGGAGATGGTGGAAATTCTTTTTCAATCTTCACACAAATGAAGAGATTTGTGTTGATTCTATGTATGATTATTGCATTCTATCCAAATATCCTTATGTATGTATTTTATTATAATTAGATGCTCTTGCGCCTGTGCATCTGCATTTTTTTTACTATTATTATATGTATATTTATATTTATTGAAATAAAATATAGAATTATGTGTATTCGTATGTATGAGAGACACAGAGAGCATGTGAGTCATGTTATTGGGTTTCAAGACATTTGAGGGAGAAGAGAGATTCAATTTGAAAAGTAGCAACCTTCGGTGAAAATTAAATAAATGTAGATATATTTCAAAAAAATAAATTAAAAAGAATTGTTCTGATCAGTACATCCAAAACTGCTTTTGATCACTGTTTTAATATGTTTTAGAAAAAAAATAGGAAATGACACAAAACTCATAATATAATAATAAAATTAAATATTAATATAAGGATAAAATAGAAAAAAGAATTGAGAGTCGTTAAAGAGAAAAATTCTCTTTATATATAAGTATAGATATGTAATATACAAAATTAAATATTATATAAATTTATTTAACAATTTCAAATATATTGAATTATAATATTAATAACAACAAATAATTATAAATAATAAAATAGAATTCTAATATCAACAACATATATATATAGTTATATAAAATAAATAAAAAATAATAATAAATATGATTTTTATAATTTTTAATATATTTAGTAAATTTATTTCAATTTAGCGCAAAAATATTTTCTATTATATTTTAAAAAATTTATTGAAAAATTCAAGTAATTATGGATATTATATATTAGAAAAAATTAATTAATTCAAACCTAAATATATATATATATATATATATTAATTCATTATTCAAATATTTTTTAATAATAAGGATAAATTTGTAAACATATATTTTACATTTTTAAAATAATTTTTAAATCTTCTTTCAATTATCACATCACTCACAAATTTCAATAAATCATCATCTCAAATTCATTTTATCATCGCTCAATTTAAGCAATCTCAAATATCACATCTTCTCTAATCTTCAAAGTTCACTCCATCCCCTCCCTGCAAATCCTCTCCGGAATCCAAACGCTAACAAGTTTTATATAGAAATGCTTCTATAAGATTCTTGTTAACTCTATAAATAAAACTAAAAATTATTTTTGCTCAAGTTAATATATAAAAGAGATTTTAAAAATTAAATTATATACAAATTAATTTAACATGCAGATACTTTTTATTTTAAAAAATATTCAAAATATTAATTTCAAATATACAGAAATGTCCTGTGTAGGATACAACGAAATCAATTGGACCGAATGCATATTATTCCATCAATAGTTAATTATTAGTTTTTTGCATGTCAGGTGGAAAAAGTCTTTTTCCCAATAGTTCGTTGACTTCTAAAATGCTTCCAATTTTTGCCACCGAATTTTCGCTACCATTTCTTCGACTAATTTTCCAATCTCGAACTACTATCTGAGCGAAATATTTGAATACATTTTTCTTTTTTTTTTTGTATTTTGGTTTCTTTCAAACTTCTGAAACTATACCAAATGAATAACGTGCATGGTGTATATCATTTGTATTATTTTTTTTATAATAGTATTGTGCTACCGAATTCTTTCAATTGAGTATTTTGTTATCAATTAGAATAACTTGATAGTTAATTTACATTGTTATTATTCACGTGTTTTTACGTGAAAAAAAAATAGTTAATTAAGTTTTAAACTTATTATAAAATTGAATATTTTCAATTGAGTTTATATTAAAAGAATTTGTCTTACAGAGTATTTAACACTTTTTTTTTTAATTTTGTCTTTATCGTCAAATAAAATGATGTCACTAATTTAATTTTGTAATTTTAAGTAGAATATTATGAACCTGAAAAATAAGAAAAATTAAGTTGTATAACTCTTATCTTGATCAAATGTCAACATGTGTGGTTTTATTTGTTGTTAGTACAAATGAAACGATGTCAAATTTTTTAAAGATAATTAGAATTTTAAAACTTTATTTTTTCTTATTGTTCAAATTTGTTGTGTTTTTGTTTGAGACGATAAAATCAAATAGTTACATCATCCCAAATGACAGCAAATACTTAACTAAAAAATAAAAATATTTTAGACAATATAATATTTTTTTTAATATATAGAGACTCAATTAAAAATACTTAAATTTATACTAGACTTAAAATTTAATTAATTCTTTTAATTTTTTTATGTGAAGATAACTATCCATAATAACAGTCATATTAAAAACTCAAAATTCATGATAACAACTCAACTAAAAAAATATAAAAACCTTAAATATTTAATAGAATAGTTTTTTTCATATGAACTCAATTAAAAAATTCAAATTTATCATGACTAAAGACTTGATTAAGACATATAAAAATAACAAATATACGGTTTTTATTCTTATTAATTAGTTAGTTTTATTAAATTTTAAAAAATGTATTCTAAATATACGGTTTTTATTCTTATTAATTATCGTTAACTTGTTTGGATAATTTAGACAATAAACTCTAAATACACAACTACTAACAAGGGTAAAAAAATATTAAATACTTTCTAAAAATCATAAAATTTCTTACAAATAGAACCATTAAGACACACAATTTTGAAAATAAAAAATTATAAGAGACTTTTAGATTTTTTTTCTAGTTTTGTTCATTTATATGCAAGTTGACCTGAAGATTCGTAACCTCTAATATGTGAACAATCCAAACATATTAACCCCCAAGTGTTTCTTTCAAGCTATTTAGTATTTAGTGAACCAAATGTAAGGCAAACCAAGATGACTCACTCACATCACTCCTAAATAAAATAAACTATTGAACTCAACCTATAATTTAAATAAGTAAAAATAATGGGTTTACTGTGATTATACATATGATCAATGATTATTTTAACTCAACTCAAAAGAAAATTAAAAACTTCTAAAATTAAAAACAAAAATATGTATTTTTTAAAAAAAAAATTAAGCCCCATAAAAAAGTAATTTTCATATTTAGATATATAAATTTTGATAATTATATGATCTCATAAAATAATATTATTTTTTAAAATTATAATTAATATTTTAAAAATAAAAGAACCATAAGCTTACATGTAAGTTCAGTCTAAATATCAAATAATCAAACCAAAATTAGTTAACTTTAATTTAAAGCATTATATTTTTAACTTGCCTTAGTCTGTTTAAGGAATTATGAAGATAGTTTATTCCATGAAACCTATTTTGTGAGCTTTAGTATTAAGAGAAGTCAAAGTTATGCATTTGCTTTATTAGGCTTTTCTTCTTTTCTTTAATAAAGTGTGCATCTCACCTTTTTTTTCCACAAATGAAGCTGATGACAGTACATGCCATGCATAGCGCGTGATGGATTATTTGAAGGTAATTACAATTCATATTTTTTATATAATAATATATTCACTACAACTACAACAAAATTATTAAATAAAAATCAATTTTTAGAAATTAAAATAATTAGTTATAATAATAACTAAATTAAGATCATTTTAAAAACTAAATAAAATTTTGATTTCTAAATTAATTTATATTATTATTAAATAATTTTTAAATTGGTATTTGATTAACTATCAATGTTTTTACTACCAATTATTTAGTTTCTAAATTTGGTAAGAAAAACTTGATTGCTAATTAGATACCAATTTAGAAACCATTTAACAATAGTAGAAACTAATTTAGAAATCAAAAATTTATTTAGTCTTAATCACTTAAAAACTAACTATTTTGGTATCTAAAATTAGTTTCTATTTCATTTTGTAGTGATTATTATTTTAATATATATTTTTTATATGATTTAATTTTAAATTTATTTTTTATTATATATATTTATTTTAAAATCCATCAAATCAACAATTATATTCAACTTTAAAAAAACGTTAAACAATCATTTTCCTTATTTGTAAGAAAGTCAATTGAAGGAAGCCAAGTAAGAGATGTTACATCTCAACTATTTGCGTGTATCACTTATTAAGGTCCTTTCACGTTCCATCCAAATCCATTTGTCAATACTCTTCCTGTTTGGCAAGTGTGTCTTTTTGTTAGCCATTTCTTTTTAATCTAAACCTATAAATATCTTTAGCATAAGTCAATTTTATTGCCGTATTATAAAATCATTATAGATCACAATTTTTTCTTTAAATATTTACTATAATTTTATAAACTCAAATTTGATATCAAATAGACATTTTAAAACAAGTCATACGTCATTTTATTAGTATTTAGATATTATTATATCATTTTAAAGACGTAATGGTTTTGCTTCAATGTAATAATGCTATAAGATCTCATTTTAATAATATTTTTTTATAATTTGTTGAGAGAATAGTCATCTTTAATATAAAAAAAATGTTTATCTTATGATTTATTGTTCTTTATTAAATGTTGTCATGTACATATAAAAAGAAGGGAGGTATTGCAGAAGGATATGAAGGTAATGAGTGATTTCCGAAGATGAAATGGGGGTAATGCATCCTTTTCAACTTTGATTCCGAAATTGGATAATTCTATGAACTTAAATGAATATAGACTTATTTTATTAATTAGTGGCAAGTATGTAGTGGCAAAAGTCTTATCTAGACACTACAATATTTATTGTTTCACTGAAGTTATTTATAAACACATAAATATGATCTAAAATTGGTAAAAAAGACAACACAAATATAAAATAACTTATAAATGATTATAGACCATAAGTTTTTAGATATGGATATTTAAGCCACATTTTCATAGCGTGACTTTTAAAAAATAAATAAATATACTAAAAAGTGCAGTCTAAAATAATAAAAATGTTCCTATAAGTGTGGCCTAAAACTCTATTTTATAGTTAAAAGCTTTAAAATTAAATACTGATAATTAATGTTATTATTATTATGATTAATAATAATATTGGTGTTAATTTTTTTAAAATTATTGTTATTAATATTAACAATAATATTAACAATAATAATCATCATAGTAATAATTATAAGCATAATAATAATAATCATACTATCATTAAGTTTGTTTAATGTAAACTATATGTTCTATGTTTAGTCATAAGACTTGTATTTAATTCCTTTTATTACTTATGGATAAAATGCAATTCTTTTTTTTAGTGTTAAAGAAAATGCAAAAGTAAAATAGTGGTTAAACCATTATTTAAAGCTAAGGTTACAATTTTTTAACTTTAGAAAACACTTTTTTATTGTTGTCAAAAGTAATAAATGATGTAACGAGAAGGTTAAAGAATGTCCTACCAAAACTTATTGATAAGACACAAAGTGCATTTTTGGAGGGTAGATGGCTAAATGATGAAGTTTTAGTAGCAAATGAGATGATGGAAAAGATCATGAAGAAAAAATATAGTTGTATTATCATGAAAATCTATTTGAAAAGGGCATACAATTCAATTAGATAGAGTTTCTTAACATGCATGATGAAAAAACCATGATTCAATGATAAATGGATGGGGTGAAATTTTAGAGTCTAGCACCATGTTACTTAATGAATGCTCTTCTACAAAATACAAGTCATCCAAGGATCTTAATTAGAGAGATCCATAGATACCATTTCTCTTTGTTATAGTGGTAAAAAATCTAACTAGTTAGCTAAGAAGACACTAAAAAGTTATTAAAATAGGTAAAAATGGAGGATAAAAAGGTAGATAGATATAAATATTCTTCAATTCATAGGTAATACTTCTTTTATGTGTCAAACAAAATGTACAAGTTTTGAAGTGAATTTTGAGGTCTTTAAGATGGTATATAGACTGAGAATGAATTTTGCTGAAAGTTGACTTGGTGTGGACAGAAACAAAATGATGAGATCTACAAGCATTATAAACTGTAAAGTGATGGTACTACCTACAACATATTTGGGAATGTCACTGCAAGGAAACCCCAATAGATAAGGTAGTAAGAGGCAAATGCATATAAGAAGAGCATAGAGGTAAAATAAATAGGTAGAGAAAAAGATAATCAATGAATATAGAAATTTAAGTATGCGTGTCAAGGTGGAAGCATTTATTGCAGAGGTGCATGGTGAAGAGAGGACTATGGAAAGATAATGACATTACAAGAAAGTTGAAGTTTATCCATACGAATATTATCCATAAATGTGCATTTAATACTAAATTCAAAATTAGATACAAATTATTATCTATGAATATATATTTGTAGTTGAGTAACTCACGGATATATATTTGCAAATAAATTTTTTAACATTGCAAATAGATTATTATTCAAGAATATAGATACATACATAAATTTGGCATTACCTATTAATAATTATGGCTCACAAATTAATAACAATATTATTATTAGTAATAATAACAATATTATTGATAATATAATAACATTGTTATTATTAATTATAATAAATATTAATATTTAAGATTATAAATATAAAAACAATAAAATTATTAACAATAATAACTATAATAATAATATTACTATTACTATTAATATTAATAATATATTTATTAAAATTATTATTATTAATAGTATTATTATTAAAATTATTATTATTAATAATATTACTAAAATTATTATTAATATTAATAAAAATGTTGTTATTAATTTTAATATTAATATTATTATTAGTATTAATATTGTTATTAATATTATTAATAATTTTATTATTAGTGTTGTTATTATTTCTATTATTATTATTATTGTTTTATTATCATTAATAATATTATTATTAATATATATGTGGATAATAATCCATAAAAAATGCATTATTATTATTGTTAAAGTTATTATTATTATTATTGAAAATATTATTATTATTATTTAAATTGTTATTATTAATATTAGTAAAATTGTTATAATTAATATGATTAAATATGAAATTTTTCCATTATTTCTTTTTCACTAAGTTCAATGTATCGAGAATTGTAAACATTTAATGCGGGATTGAAAATGTCCTTAACTTAAATTGATCGAGAATTGTAAACATCAAATAACATTAATGGGAGATTGAAAATGTCATAAAATTATTTTACCATTTTTTTTATAAAATTATATAAATAATACTAATGGTGTTTGCATTCACTAAAAGAATCCTATAAAAAAAGGGATGTGCTTTCTTTAATTATGTAGACGCGCTTATTTAGTTTTCACTAACTTCCATCGGTTGATTGAGAATTGTGGAAAGAAATTCAACTGATGAGATTAATGCTAGATTGAACATGTCCTAAAATTAAAATCTGAGTGTGACTCAAAATTTAAAAGTTAAAATATTAAATTTAAATTTAAATTTACATAAATTTTAAAATACAAATTAAGATCTGAAGTGATTATAGCGAATGAAGATTTAAAATTTAAAATCAAAATAAATTTAATTAGATTGAAATAAATTAAATTATAGAAACAATACTTTTTATCAGATTTAAGTAATATTACAAGAAAGAAATTATAAACAAATGTTTATTTTGTCTACGGCTGTGTCCTCTTTTTATTTGTTAGTTTTTTTTTTATCAACAATAGAAAATTAATAAATATGAACTACTTTAAGATGATATAATTCTTATACAAAATTATACTTTAACCTTCTTATCAATAAATGTTTATGATCTTGACAAAGACAGAAGTCCTACTAAAATAAAACATGTAAACAAGATATCAAAAAATCAACCTCATACAAGTCAAATGATCAAATCACCAGTTAGAATAGTAAAACAAAGCAAATCGAGATTTTGAAAAAATTTAAGACCAAACTTTTACTTGAACCATAACGTACACTTCAGATGCATCAACTACGTCCGTTTTAAAGATGACATTGTTCATTGTTTTCAAATTGTTACTGCGTTTTCAAATTTCATTAGAAGGGGAAAAAAAACGTTTTCATGCAGCAAAGGAACAGTAATGCTGATGCCAAATATCAGGATTTGTGCAGAAATAGCTAGGATCTGATTATTATGTATCAAGCCAACTTCGAAGGTTGAGGGTGATGATTCCTTTGTCTAGGACGAGTATACAGAGGATTTGGATAAGAAATTTCACAACTTTTAAAAAATTTGGATATATTAAATTTAAATTTATTTTATTTTAAAATTGTTTTATTTTTTAAATATTTATAAGATCTTTCAAATTTATTGATTTATTGATTTTTTATTTTTTTAAATAAAATATTTCAATTATCACCAAAAAAAATAAAATAGTTACATTATATAAATTATCTTCATAATATGTGAACTAAGTGCTTATGTGAATCCATTGAATTCTAAATTTTCAATCCAGACTAATGCAGATTTGGAAGATTAAATTTTAGGATATGAAGGGTTGGTACCAATCTCTTTCTTACATTAATAGTCGAAACATTTTGATATTTCTGATATTATATTATTACCATTACAATTAAGGAATCATTTGCTTTGCTCCTAAGCTGCAATGGCTACAATGGCTACAACAACCTTGACAAAATTCTTAGTTGGTCTTCCTACAGTTGGTCCTGATCTGGCCACTGGAGCCAGTGAGTGGACTAAGATTCCCCATTTTAATCATTGCATTGGCAAAGTCAGTTTTGAAACTTGCAGGGTTGCTGCTATAAGCATTTACTTGAGAGTCAGTGGATCCTCCATTGAAAAGCTCTTGGTCTGAGTGCAGGAGACCCTTATTGCTCTGCAAATTCTTGAAGTAGGCATTGTCAAAGGTGTTTTGGCTCGTGGTGTCAAGAGGGGACAACGTGCTGTCACCACCTGTGCTAGGACAATTTGCTTGCAATGATGTTGCAAAAGAGGAATCTATGTTGGTGTCGTTGTAAATCCTTGTTCTGAAAGTTGTGCACCTCGCTTGCCCAATTGTGTGCGATCCTGATTCAAATAGGGTTTATGTTACAGGCAAACTAAATATAGCATTTCATATCAGACATGTATATATGCAATTCTATTATGCATCCTTAAGGGAGAAGAATATGATGTTGACTAGAGAAATCTAACTCAGTTTATGTTTAGTTCCACTTAGAGTTTATCTTTAACCTATGCAAAATATTGGATTTGACAATAACATAGTAAGTAATAATACTGTTATTTCTGTAAAGAATATGAAAGATTGTTATGCAATTTTAAGCTCTGTCTCTACAAATGTGAAATTCGTAAATAGATTTTTTTATAATTGTTTTGTCCTTTAAGTACATTTGAAAGTGTTTTATTATAGGTATAGTTGAAAGTGATTGTTCTGTGAGTATATTTTCTAAAGCTTATCTTCTGAATACTTAAAAAGTAAAGAAAATAAGAAAACAGCTCTTACCCGTCTCTGTTTTTGAATTTTAGAATATCTATTTTATACTAAAAAAATTAAACAAATAATAGTTTTTGAATGAGAAATTAATTATTGAATAGTGTGAAAGTATCCTATTAAAAAAAATAAGAAAAAAAGTGAAAAGAGACCTTTTTTATTATGTACAAAACCTTTGTGAAATATATACTACATCAAACAATAACCTCTACTCTCAAGTCCCAAAAAAATGTGTCATAAACAATTTTACTTATAACTAGCTACCTGAAAGAGCCACCATTTCTTTAGCTGTAAAACCTTTGTTGGAGAAAGAAGAGATGAGGGAACTTAAACTTGAAGAGGGGCCAGGTAAGTCTGAATTAGCAGAACTGAAACTTGCAGTGGTTGAGTCTCTTCTACCCAATGGCACACTCCAACCAGCTCCACCAAGCTGAAAATTACATTAAATTAATTTGTTCATAATTAGTGCCTAACATATATACATGTTTTTCATTACTCCATGAATTAATAATTAATATCTTAATTTAGCATCAAATATATATATATATATATATATATATATATATATATATATATATATATATATATATATATACTACACATACTGAGTCTCTATCTCTTAGAGAAAGTATAT
>Ga0123342_1007133_pt1 | contig 14973 bp, 4 predicted proteins | sample Turbeawhitnodule_FD_89960 | JGI IMG/M metagenome (GOLD analysis project Ga0123342, IMG submission 89960) | Root nodule microbial communities of legume samples collected from Mexico - Turtle bean Mexico white nodule | ecosystem: Host-associated > Plants > Roots > Nodule | place: Mexico: Nepantla... | reverse complement strand
GTTGTTTTCTTTTTTTTTATTTTGTTGACGGTGGTCAGTTCCGTTCACGACGTCGACACCGCCTTGCATCAGAACCCCCCCGCCCCCCCGCCCCCCCCCCTCCCCCCCTTCTCTTTGTAGACATGATTCCTGATACTGTCAGGAGCTACCATTGTTGGCTAGAGGCATTTGATTGATTATTAACGTGTTCAATGATGAATCTCACTTATGCACAGCAGTTCCTCTTCATAAATTTACCTTCTCATGTTTCTTGTTGTAGCATTATACCCATTTATTTTACCAATAATGTCAACTCCATATCTCACCCGTTTTCCCTTTTTTGTGGATAGTATCATTATTGTGTTCTTTCATCAATTCACTGATTATTCCTTAAATTTTCATTATCTGACCACTGGCTTTTCAGCACTTTGCAGGATGGTTTTGAGTTGCCATCTCGCCTTGGAGTGTCCGCAGCTGATTGTTTTTTGTCCCTTTCGGGAGCATTAACAAAAGTGGCAGACAGCAAAAAGTCAAAATTAGATGCTAGAGCAAAAGATCAAGCAATTACTTTTGTACAATCTCCTACTACTGACCAGAAGGAGAAATTGGATTCAAAATTTTTGATGTCAATGATCGAAAGGGACTATACTCTGTGGCATCATTTAGATGACATTATTTGTTTGGTTGGAAGACTCCTTTCTGTAAGTTATACAGTCTTAGTTCTTGTTTGAATCATCCATTTTTAAACAGCGGTTCATATATTCGTAATATGCTATTATGATATACTATAAGGAAAATCATATTGAATAAACAAATATTAGAAAGTGATGGCATTATTTAACTACAGTGTGAAGAAGACTTTTAGAAGTTCAGCTATGAGAACATTTCCTGTTGTGTTGAATTTGGTAAAGAAAACCTGTTCCAATTTTAAGTTCATGATTATTAAGAACCCTTTCTCGATGTTCCTTTTCAGAGGGGCAACTAAGGTAAAAGTATCTAAAATTTTGTGATGGGAACTCATCTGCTTCTGCAGAAAATATAATCAGCCTCAAACTTGTAACTGAATTCTAAATGGCATACAAAATTACTGACATGAGCATACATATATAATAATGTAACTTCTTCCTATTGCTTTCTGTTGAACTTTGCACTGAACTTCTTCAGTTGTTTAATGTTCAACTCTACATTGCAGTGGAGCAAGAAAAGTCGTTTTTTACATGCCAAAGGCTTGGAGCAAGTTCTTAAATGGCTGGAGGAGATAAAGGATCACCATGGGTCCTTTCAACATGGGGCAGGTTCTGGAGTTAATGCATTTTATGTCTACTTGATATTCAGTTTATTCACTTAATAGTCTTCTATGGACCATTTTCATTTTGTCTGCAGCATTGGAGACAGATTCTAATGCTCTCAAGACTGGAGATTTACTGCTCTCTTCTTGCTGGAAGCATTATAGCGTGCTACTACACCTGGAAGATAAGAAGTTCTCTCAGCATTACAAGAAACTGTTGGACCAGTATATGTCTGGCATCCAGGTTATATACAGTAGAGTAGCTATAAATTTATAATGATGTCTTGAAGTAATTTGAGCAATCACCTTATGTTCCAGTTGATATGGATGGCAAGGTGTATCTATTTGATGTTGTGAAGGGTGATAAATTATTCTCGTTTTATCTTTTCTGCTAAGAAAAATATATGCTGACTGACTTCGTCATATCATATAGATGTTTAAGCCTTAATTTATTTACTGCACATATAAAAGGGAATGTGTCTTTGACTATCTGGGTAGTGTCTCTTGTGCAATTTTTGGCAGTCTTGTTGTAAGTAAGAGTTTTGGTGCCATACGTTTCATTTAGCACTTTGTGAAGTGGCAGTCTCATGTTGCCTCTGTAAAATTTGCTCACTGATATCTCCATTCTCCACCAAATTCGTGGTGTGTTTTCCTTAGATTTGAGCATACTTTATGATGAATTTGTAACTCTTACTGGCTAGAGCTACATTAGTTCAAGTTGATCAGAAATAGGTCAGTAGGTGATAAATATGTTTGATATGATGACATGATAACTCAATTCTTTGTGGTTTCATATGATTGTGTGTGGTGAAATTGTTTTGTTTCTGATATCCATTCAAATTGCAGTATTATATGGACAACCACACTGGTGGTGGCTATACTGACAACAATGATGGTGGGTTGGAGACCAGAAAATTCTTTTTGAATTGTTTATGTCTGCTTTTGGGACGTCTGGACATCAAGAGATTTGAAAGCACAGTGTCGGAATTTGGGATGAATATCTCACGCATTCTAGTACCACAGGTACCTCTAATTGAGGTCTTCTTGGGGAAATATATTGCAGATATATTTTTAAACAAAATCATTAAGCAACCATTTAATCTGCAAATGAATGTGATATATTCATTCTCCTTCAAAATCCAATATGCTTTCCCTTGGATTGATCAGGTTGAGCACTCAATTATTATGATTAGAAGCTCAGAATAAGGATGCCATCTATTACTATTTTTATTATAGCCTTTCTTAGTTCTGAACTTGAATGACATGTTGACGTAGTTTTTGCAGTGCCTTTAATACAGTAATAATGTCCTTAGCATCTGAGAAAGATCAATGCTGTTATTTTCAGCAGTAACTGTCAGTTGAAAAACCATTCCATGGTTTAATTAACATTGTTTGTTTACCTATGATGCAATGTCAAAGCAGAGTACTACTTTTAATTTTACAAATTGAAGAGTCCAGAAATGCTTGATATGTGTAACTGGGCTATTGCTGCATATGGGCATAGAACTATAGAGTGTGCTTTGCTTTTTATCGAGCTATTTTTTAGTTATGATGTATTTAGAAGCCAGTGATTAATCAAACTGTGATTTAGTAATTTGTGTATAGATTCCCTTATCAGATTGACAACTGAGCTTTTACCTTCCCTTCTTTTTTATGTAGCTTAATTGCACTGATGAAGATGTGATAGCTGGGGTTGTTTCAATATTCAAGGCTATCATTCTGAGGCCAGATTACTCACAAGAAGATGCACTTACTGACAGTAGGAAGGAAAATAGTGTGATTCCTTTTCTGCTTCACCTTTTAGATGAGCGGGATGGTACAGCTAGAGCTGTTGTTATGCTGATAGGAGAATACTGCTCAATGTAGTCATTATTCTTTCTCTTATGATTCTGACTAGGAGCACTTTTTAAGTCTAAAATTTTCTCTTTTAAATTTAGAACTTATATATACATGAGGATTATGCAGGAGCAAAGATGATCAGTGTCTTATGGAAGTTCTAAAGCGCCTTGATTCTGGAAACATTTCCCAGAGAAGAAATGCTATGGATGTTATTTCAGAAGTCTTACATATATCATCAAATTCACAAAGTTTAATGTCTTGTTCTGCTAGGTATGAATGCTTATGTTGTTATACTTATTTTTTAGTTGTTTGTATATTTATTTGTAGAAATGTGTATTTTAGGAAAGATATAGCCAACAAATTGCTAGAGCGGCTTGGAGATGAAGAAATTATGATTCGTGAACAGGCATCCAAATTACTTCCAATGATAGGTTAGCATTAAAATGGAAATGTAAAGTGTAATTTTGTTATAGATATTTCTTATATAAATTTGCAAGTATTAGTGGGTCTTGTATTGGCTGGAACTTTATGGATGATTGGTTTATGATGTGGTGCTGACCTTCTTTGCCCAAATATTAAGCACTATCTTTTTGGTTTTTAATTTTAATTTGAAGCAAAAACTATTGGTGGGCCTATGTTTTATTCTCACATAAAGTCTATAGAGTTTTTATATCAGGAGGTGACGAGGTGTGTTTAAGATGTTTGATTAAAGCAATTTCTAAGCTTGCATCTAATAGCTTAAGTTTTTAGGTTACCTCCTTGCATTTTCCTTTACTTTTTTTTCTCTTACTTTATCCTCTTTGAAATGATTCATTGTCCTTATTTGTTGTGCTCCTCTCCTTTAATGAGTCACACATCTTTTTAAGCAATAATGTTTTCACTTTAATTTCATATACATTGTGGTGATCCAGAAAATATCTTGTCACAAAAACATTTACACTAGCATATACAAATGCATCTGACAATTTTTGTGGGTCAATTACTTTCGCAGACCCTTCATTGTACTTGCCTGCACTGGTTGGTCTTGTCTACTCTTCAGATGAGACAAAATCAATTGCTAGTGATTCCATCATTGAGGTTCTCAAACATCACAACCAGAGAATTGAAGTCATATTCTTGTTTCTTGACTGTCTTAGGTAGGTTTCCTTTTCTTTGCTCCGACTACTGTGCCTCTAAAGTTTGGAGCTCAACTTATAGAAACTATTTCTAGAGTTGGAGTTCAAAATCTAAGAAATTTTTTTATAGGTGAAGATATCACTGCTTGGCTAAATATTTTGCCTTCCTTATCCTTGCAGCAACACCAGTATAAGCCTGGACCTTCCACAGTCCAATGGAGATAAAGGTAGTTTTTCCCCAATCTCCACTGTTTGAAATTTCATTGCTTCACTAGTTCTGGTTTTTAAATCTACATTTATACAATGTAGGTTGAGCATTTATTGACTCCTCTGTAATAGTAGGTTAGTTTTATGTTGTTTAACAACTTCTCAAGTGGCATTTCTCATGAAAGTCTCTTATAAGCTAGGTACCATAGATTTGTCGATAATTTTGTTGTAAAATTCCATACCAATTTCATTTTTTTTTCATCTGTATCTCCTAAAACTAATAGTTCATCTAGTTTGTAACAGTTTAATTTGGAAAGTAATGCTTGCTTACTTGCTCCCTTTGAAATTGTTCAAGATCATGCTCTTGTTGGTGTCCATAAGTTGTAGATATGAAAATCACATTCTGAAGTTGAAACAATAGTGTAAGATCGCCAAATTCTTATTGGTGCTAGTTGATTTTCACTGGCATATAAGGATGCATAACACTGCACACGTACATAACTACATATCACTTTAATGTGTTATATTTTCAAGATGCACACACGTACATAATAGTGTCCACTTCAAATTGTGTGATAATCTCTTATTCTTTTCCTTGTTCAAAACTGTGACTGTATCTATTGAACAATTTGTAATATCAGTTTCTTTTTTATGCACATCTGTTTTATGTTAAAAATACTGCATTTATTTTGTTTTCATTTTTTTATTTTGTGTCAGGGTCAAAGTTCGATACTGACCGACTACTCAAACTGGTTCCAGTATGGTCTAAAAGTGTAAGATGATAGATTGAGCAATTATGTTTGACTGTAGGTTTTGGTTCACTTTAAAGTTCCAAGTTAATGCACGGAGTTATAACTGTTGATCGGAAAATTAACCACTGAGATTTTAGGTACATTATTTGTTATACATGTGTATTCTATCACAAGTACAACCATTGACTTTCAAATCATCGACTACAACTATATACTTTTTTAGAGTGCATGTCCCGCATCCTAACTTTGTACTTTCCAGTTTTACTTTTTAGACTACAACTATATACCAGTTTTACTTTCTCTCTCCTTTTTTTTCAATTTGGAAATATGATCAAGAAAATGGAAATCAATGACTGATATAATTTTTATGTAGGTTGAGTTGGTTAATGGGAATTGTAGACTTTTTAAGACTTAATAGTAGTGATAAATGGTAATTGATTATTTTAACATTTTAAGATGCTAATTGATAAAGTGATGTGCTACTGGAACCCAAATAATCCTAAAAGCAATATATGTACACCTAAGAGTGATTGTTTATCTTTAATCTTCTCCCTTACGTGAAAACCCTTTGTTCTCAAATCATGGATGATGACATAGTACTAGCCCGGATGACCTAAAGTTAAATTCGATTATGATGATTTGGGGAGGCTACAATGAAGCTCTTAACCGTTTGTAGAAGTTGCTCTTGCCCATGTTAAGATCCAAATCTAGCCAAAGTTTAAGCCATCAGTGTCTTTCTTACTCTAACTAAACTCAGTTCTTGAAGAGTTGAGCTTTGGCAGTCTTTTTTTAATTGATGATGACTGTTCACTGCCTTTGATATATCTATTTCCCCTTACATGTTCACATGTGGCTTCACCATGTACACTTACATTTTATGTATATTTGTTGGTTCTCTCTAAATCAATAAAAAAATACTCCAATAAATGTATCTTCAGTGCAGGAATCAATATTAATAAAAATATTCTAATTTGTTAATTCCAATATTAACAGGTTCAAGACTGGAACTTATTAATCGGACCACTGGTTGACAAGATGTTTGCAGATCCATCAAATGCAACTACTGTCAAATTCTTGAGTTATATAAGTGAAAACTTAGCAAATGTTGCTGATCTTGTATTGCATCATGTTCTGTTGCATGTTAGAGAACAGAAGCAGTGAGTATACGTAGTACAATGTTTTAAATATCAAATGTTGTCTTCGATCTTTAAACCAAATATTATAGCTGTTATGTGTTCCCCTTATTTATAATTTTGATCTCAAGAGCTTTAACTGTAGAACCAAAGACCATTGTGCTTGTGACAAATATTGGATACAATGAAAATACACATCATAAGAACTTTTAAATCCAATGGATGATAAAGAAACCTGATGCACTCCGCATTGATCGAGAGTTCAAAGAAGATACTTGAATTGTGCTCTACTTTATTGAGTTGAAAGGCATGGTCTCAGTGGGGAATGTTGCTTTGTTGGCTGGTGTGTTATATAAGTCTAAGACTTAAGGAATTCCTAATATTTTTCTGATCTTATTAGCCAAGCTGTTAATGCATGAAAGAAAAATGGAAAATTATGCTCTTATGGTATGGTTGTTTTTGATTTATCAGAATAGTTGTCATTGGTAATTAGGATGCATTAATAACTCTTTCCATCTTTCTTCAAACACAATTTATGTAGTTACAGCTCCAGACTCTACAGTGGCTTGACATTTCTTTGTTTTTGGGAATGCGTAGCTTTGTTCTATGGTAATTCAAGGAAGAGCTGTGTTTTAGGACTATAGAAATTTATAGTTCTGGCAATTACCATTCTTCAAAAACATAATGAACTTGAGGTTACTTCTAACATTTGAGAAACGGTCCTTCCTACTGATATATTTATCCTGCTGGTATTGAATTTTGTTTTGTTTTGGGATTACTGTCAAGTTTACGATGACTAATAATTTATGGTTGGTTTTCTTTTCTCATGTGGATGTTGCCCCTTGGTTTTTCTATTCATCACATATCCATATGAAGAGCACAATGTATGCATTATTATTGGCCAAGTGATCAAGAGTTTTATTTCTGCTTCATTTTTTAATATGATAGTTGTGTGTAATGGTTGTACCAGATATTTATGATGGTCCTATGCAATATTTTCAGTGTGTAAAAGTGTTTATTTAAGTCAAATGGGACACATTAACCTCATTCATCATATCATACTGTGTCTTCATTTGGATTATTACAATATTAAAATCTTTTTGTCCATATATTCTGTCATCACAGTGAATGTGTGTATATAATTGTCTCAAAAGTGGGAAAATTCATGTTTAGACTAAATGCATTGACAATGGATGTGTAATCACTAACTGTAATGTGAATTATTTAATTTGTTGGTGATAGTTTTTTTTCCTGTTACATTCTCAATTCTGCCGCAGGATTGATGAAAGTTTCTTATCAAGATGGGAGCAAAGAACCTACTCAAGTGATGAGTTTGAAGAAATGCAGCAATCTCTGTTCGAGCATCTTTGCCCTTTGCTTATAATTAAGATTCTTCCCCTGAAAACTTTCAACGACCTCAATTCATCCATTATGTATGGGCATCTCAGTAAAAACATTATTCCGGGTATATATTTCTGTCTTGTGTATCTGCCTGTCAGAGATTGTGTCATTTTTCATTTAATTCATTGGATTTTTCTTCTGAAGTTATTGCAAACTGTGTATATTTTTTCCTTGCGAGGTAGATGCAGCAAGCAGGAACACTGATATTGATTGTGATTGTATCTCTGCTTTCCTTCTAAACAGGTCGGTCCTTGAAGAACATAGCCTTTGTCTCCTTCAACTAAACATTACAGTACAGGAGCCTGATGCATATGTCATGTATTCATTTGTTTCAGGGCTTTTTCTGAGTTTGAATTTGAAGATGTTCGGAAGCTCTCTGCTGAGCTGTGTGGACGCATTCATCCACAAGTAATGTTCTCTTTCGCTCCCTCTCCCTGGAATTTTTCAGGAAAGACATCCACGAGCACAACCTTGGTTTTATTTACATTTCAGTTTGAGTTTTTGTTTACGTAGTTATGTATACTACATTATTAGGGTGTAAGCTGGTTGCACCTAACCTATGAACCTGTCTAACCCAATCCAGTTACATTTTTGTGGGTTGGGTTGGATTGGGATTTTTTAGTGCACCTAATTAGAATTGCTTGAGTTAAACATTGAAAATCTTTATGTTGTGCATATTTTTTTTCTTAAAAGTTGATACTTTAAATTATTCAACCAATGACCAATTATAGTTGGGTTGAGCTTTTAAATAAAAAGAGGTAAACCGAACCCAAATTAATTGAACATTATATTAAACTCGACCTAACCTGAGCCTTACACCCGTACTACTTTACAACATGATTGAGTTTTAGATGCATTTCTCCAATCCTTGTATAATTTTTTTTTGATGGACCTCTTAATTCTGCCAGTGTTCAATAATAGGCTACAAATCCTTATATTACACTTATTTCTCTTTGTGACCTACATCCAATCTGAATCTATTAGTTGTTACTTATTGGCAATTTATATTTTTTCGGGTGTTACTTCAACCTTTCTATGCTTTCTGATTTCTTAGGTTCTACTCCCATTTCTTTGCTCCTTATTAGAGAGGGCTGTTGCCTCTAAGAATATACTGAAGATAAAGGCCTGTTTATTTTCGATCTGCACATCACTAGTGGTAAATATTTTCCCCCATTATTATTCAGATTGTTTGCTGCTTTCTTTCAGTTTCTGGTGTTTTCTGTATCAATTTGGCTCGCAAAATAGGGTGGCTTTTTTGGATTAACAGGTCAGAGGATGGGAGTCACTTTATCATTGTTCAATGTATGCAATTAGAGAGATGATTGAAACAGTATTGTTATGGCCTTGTCTGAACGCTGATTCAGGTTTGTTAGTATTTAGTTTCTAAGTTTCTTTCAATTTTATTTGAACTATAACTAATTGTGATGGGCATTACTTTTTCTCTCAGTTTCTAAAGCACAACACGGATGCATTGATTGTCTAGCACTGATGATATGTGCTGAACTACAAGCTAAGGAATCAATCACCACTTCCATGCCTGACAAAACTAAGGCCGTTGGAAAGGAAGGTATCGTTGATGTGTTTTAATGAATTTTATGCTTGATGCTACATGTTAGTTGAATGTGACTTCGTCTCAGATCTTTTGAGTCTTCTGCTGCAGGGAAGTCTGTTGTCAGCTATGTGCTCAATCAGTTCTTTAACAACAAGAATGAACGAACTTCAACTCCAGAGTTTGGGGATGAAAACTCAGAATTTGTTGCTGCTGCAGTATCTCTCTCTTTTCGTCTGTGTATGGGTAATGTTCTCATTAGCACTTGCCAGAAGATATCAGAATCTTGCAAGAAGCCCTTTGCAGCACAAGTTCTTCCTTTTCTTCTTCATTCTCTTGAGGTACCAGTGCATACTTAAATCTCAATTGCCTGATAGGACGCATTTACTAGAGTTTTAGTTCTTGAAACTTCACCACAGTCCTGATTGGTTATGAAACTAACTATATTTGGTTAGCAGTTTGAAACGATGTCAGAGATTAGAGCAGCATGCACCCAGGTCCTATTTTCAGCTGTCTATCATCTAAGATCTGCAGTTCTTCCCTATGCATCTGACCTTCTCAGAAGCGCCCTAAAAGCCCTGAGGAAGGAGTCGGACAAGGTAAATTGCCTTTGCTATTGACCACACCATTAATAATACCATATATGTAAAGTTATCAGAGTAAAGAGTTTGAAACAAGTTTCCTATCTTTCTACTTGCTGCATCTTGGGTTCTGTGTATTAACCATATTGTTGGTGGGTATCTGAATCGTGGATTAAAACTAATTACCAGGTCATTTAATAAGATTTTTACCGAGTTTGGTGACATAAAATTTGACAATAATGGTTTAATCTTTCTTCCTCTTGTTCTTATAATAGTTTTAGAACACGCTTCTTCCCCAAAATTGGTGGTTGTGTTCTTTTTTGTTGGTGTTGTGAATGTTGTCAAATATTTATAGCAAGCTTCATAGGTAAATTGTACCACCCACTCACCCTTGTAATTTTATTAGACCGTCATATCTGTTTGAATAGATGAAACAATGAAACATGTCGCAGAATCAATATTTTATCTTTATACTGTTTTTGAGTGTCTTAGGACTTAGATTATATCTCAGGATTAGTTTTCCTCGTATTTAGATTATCTGTTAGGAGTAGCTTCCCTATTTTTATCTCATGATTTGTCTCCTTGTTTAATTTGGACTACGGTTTAATACTAAAATATGTAAGGTTTGAGCTTTATTACTTATCATCGAATTGGAAGACATCATATTGAATCCAGTCATGAATTCAGTGATCACTCTCTTTTTTTGTCCTCTTTTCGCTCACTAATTTATAAAACCCCATAATAACAATGTCCTTGTTGAATTGACACAAATAAAGTCGTATTAGATTTCAATCTGAACTTTATGTTAATTTTATTTCTATGTATGTAGTGACTTAGTGGAAAATACGGAGAGTATGTATTTATTTTTATTAGTATAGAAAATATTTATTGAAATTAAAAAGAAGGTAACCAATAGAATTATGGCAATCAAAATGTTGGGAGGAAGGCAATGGATGACATCTTAGTAAAAAGTGGACAAGTGTGAAAGCTGGTATGGCTTTCTTTTGAATTTGAGAGTAGCCATATTATTTCTTATAACTTGCGAGAAAATGTCGTATAATGATGATGCATTTTTAATGTTCAACAGGAAAGGATAGCAGGTGCGAAGCTCATAGCATCACTTATGGCCAGCGAAGATGTGATTTTGGAAAACATATTTGTTGGACTGTTAGAAGCTAGGTCTGTACTCTCAACCATATCCTCGTCAGATCCTTCCCTTGAGTTACAACAGCTATGCCGCAACTTGCTAGCATGCATATCTTCTCCTTGAGTTGCTACAAACTCTATTGTAGGCCTGTAGCGGTATTTTCCCCCCTTTTGTTTATTCAATGTACATAGTTCACTTTTGTATGTGCAGATAATATATTTTTGAAATAGGTTTATTGCATACTTGTATGAGACAAGAAGTATATATTCCCATGACCATGTTGTATACAATATCTGTTAATACCAGGTCCACGTCAAATTCAGGGACATGCATGCAGACTTCAATATCTTTTTTTTGTTCATACAATTGGCATCCATGCTATTTCGTCCATATCGTGTATTATTGTTCTGGTTTCGCTCATTTAAGTTTGAGGTAAAAAGCTACATCGCTTCTGTATGCTAGAGTTCAACTTGCTAATAGTTTTTTTTTATTGAAAAACAAGGTTTATTGAAGAGTGTGGTATGGAAGAAAAAAGACAAGAAATTGTCACAGAAAAATAGTTAGTATTTTTCTGAGGATTGACAGGGTACAGTAAGTGAGAAAAACAATTTTATACGAGAATGTGTGAAATTAATTTGGGCATAGGACTATGTAGATGATCAGATTTGTTTTTCGAAGTTGCATAATCATTAAAAAAATTAATTGCTCTTAACTTTAAGAAATTCACTTGAATTGTGTATTTTTATTTTAAGATGTACTGAAAACTGTTAACGATAAGACTATTTGGATGGTGTTAAGAATTTTGTTTTCATTTGTATAGATTAGGTATAAAAAGAGATTTTGTTTTGTGAGGAACAGATAGCACATTTAAGACATTTATATAAATGAGATTAATAGGATAAAAATGATTTTTGACACCCCCATACACTCATCTCTTTCCAATATCTGGTATAGTAAAAGAAAAAACTCTTTATCACCTCAAATACTACTAAACAAATAGTGAGAGAAAAATATAAAATATATAAGTAATATATAATAATTAAAATTTTCATTTAGAAAGATTTTTTATATTTCGTGACCGGCTATGTTTGTATCATAATTATTCCGAAATATATCTGGAAATTTGAAAAGAATAGAGAGAAATGAGAAGTGTAATAGTGTGATAAAATGAATTACTCTGTAAAATTGTATCATCGTCATTATTGTTTCATTCCGCGTTTGAAGAACAGAATGATGAAAACTACGGGGAGCATGTGACCTGAGTGCGGGTCCCCGATATAACAACTGTGGGACCTATCGTAGAAAAGAAGTATCGACGTCAAGTTATTAAAGAAAATAGGCAGGCAGAAAATGCTTCCAGTAAAATGCACCACATGCCCGTCCAACTAAACCTTTAATGATACAACAGTTACATGGAAGATATTTTAACATTTAAAACAAATATACTCTTTTAATGGAACTACTAATTACATACATTTTGTTATTAAATAAATTTATTAATAATCAGTGTTGTTACATAAATGCTTATTGTAATTTTTTTATATTAAAAATAATATAATCCTATTCTACCCCCAACCCTTAAATTTATTTCAATGCAATTCTACCTCGTTATGCAAATTGTTCAATAGTTATACAATCAAATTCAACTAATATAAATAATAATTATTTTTTTCTGTTGCTAAGCTCTTTATCTGCTATCTTTAATATGTTCTGTTATGCTCTTATATTGTGGAGGTAGTTAAATGTTTGCACACTAACATAAGTGTACCGCTTTGATGGTAAAATAACAAATTATATTATTTTTTGAAATGGCTTGAAGGAGTTAGAGAAACGTGAAAGAAAGAAAATAAAGGACGTAATATTTTGTGTAGAATATAAATACCATCTTTTACTCATTCATAATAACTGCTCTCGCTCACACAACAAAAGAAAAGACAAAAAAAAAAGGAAAATGCTTGAACTGTTGTTCGCCGTAGCGTTCTCCGCTGTGCCTCTCACTCTGTACATTCCGCCCATACGCTGCTTCAACATCTTCGTCCACACTCTCCAGACCTTTCTACAAGATTCCTCTCTCTTCTCCTTTCGCTCCTTTTTTCGCATCAGACTCGCTTTCTCCCGCGTCTTCAACTCCATCGTCCACGTTACCTGGTAGATCCTCTCTCTCTCTCTCTCTCCCCTAACAATTTCAAACCTTAGGCTTCCCATGCCATTCATTCATCCATTCATCAATAAACAACAATAATACACAAAATCTTAACATCTATAATATTCTCTCATCATCCCTCTCAACAATTCCCCTCTTTTCTTGTTGCTCATCAATTTTGTGTTGAATTGTTGCGACTTCAACTCTTGCAATTTTGCTCCATATGATTCCAAGTCTGTTAGTTTGGTTTGGTGGATTTTAATCTCGCACAATTTGGATCTCGGATAGCATGATCACACAGTTTGAATCTCTCTATTTTTTTTATTCTGATTGTCTTCACGATCTTAATTGTATTTAGAAAGGATTTGAGGAACAATTAAACTATGTGAGATGCTACAGTTGGATAATATTTATGATAATTATATAATAAAAATTAATTTACACTTTGTTATGCATACTATTTAATTATAAGTATTATATTTGATAAATTATAAATTTATCATTTTACGTATTGATTATACTGCATAACTTTGTGTATAAATATAATTTGTCTTTGAAGAAAGGCCTTTTAGACTGTACATTCATCTAGGAATAGGACAACAAGGGGTTAGTTGGGAAAAGATCTGTCTTTTTCTATGGAGGAGATGGTTGGTTCCTTTGACGATTTGGTTTTGATTTGTGGTTGGCCTTTTACATGAGTTTTTCGTGTTTGACGGTGGCAATTGCAGTAGCATTGGTACATGTCGATCAACGCCAACTTTCTTCTTAAATCACATTAATTAATACTCAAAAATGTAACTTTCATGTTCATCTCATTATTAATTTTGTTTCAGATGAAAACTTCGATACAAAGCACAATTTTACTTTAGTTTAAAGTAGTCATAACTAAAATTAATTATATGGAATTCAATTTATTTTCCTTTGACAATGATTGATCAGGGTATTAAACGTACTTACCATACATGTTACATGTTTTGATGTTTACCTCTTCAATTTTATTCTTAATTTTTTTTTTTTTTTACAGTTTTATAGTCTTATTATTTATATCATTTGTGACTATTATTAAATGTTTATCGTGGATTTTTTTAAAATATAAAGAATTTAGAATGGAAGGGAGTATGAAATTAGTGGTTAATTAGGAAATGAATCTGAGTTTTCTTAGATGAAGTTATTGAGTTTTCTGCTTTAGAAAATATTTAGTTTATCCTAATCATGATTGTCACTGTCCTAGTGCCATGAGTGGGTGACAATGGCTATGAGACATCTTGCAATGCCAGAAATTAAGATATTGTTTAGTTGGAGATAAAATAAAAATAAAAATAAAATAATACCTTTTAACATCGCAGATGCCAATATTCCCCTCATTTTACGAATATTTGTTTACAATTCTTACGCAAGAACGTGGTCTTCTATGCTCCCTGAGTTTGCTTGAAGAAAACAAATAAAGAGACAAAATACAATAAAAGTTAAAGTAGTTTAATTATAAAGAAATTAAGTGAATAAAAATATTTTTAATATATAGATATATATTATTATTTACCTTTTCATTATTAAAAATTAAGATTTGAAAAAAAAATCTACTGTCTCTCTGGTTTCATGGCATACAAAAAAAAGCATTTAGGCAGAAGAAGAATCTTCCAAATAGTACGTATCATTTGTGTCCCACGTACAATTTCCAATGTGCCTAGGGCGTAATTTTCCTAATTTTTTAGTTATGTACTTTTCTTTACGACCATATTAATACACAATTTATTTATGTTTGTTTCCTATCGCTTACATTCATATATATATATATATATATATATATATATATATATATATATATATATATATATATAT
>Ga0123342_1007132_pt1 | contig 14974 bp, 15 predicted proteins | sample Turbeawhitnodule_FD_89960 | JGI IMG/M metagenome (GOLD analysis project Ga0123342, IMG submission 89960) | Root nodule microbial communities of legume samples collected from Mexico - Turtle bean Mexico white nodule | ecosystem: Host-associated > Plants > Roots > Nodule | place: Mexico: Nepantla... | reverse complement strand
TAAACTCTACAACAACATAAAAGTTGAATCTATAAACATAAATTAGTATTTATTTTTATTATTATTGATGATGTAATCATGTTAATTTCAAGTAAAAAATACAGGACATAATTATAAAAAAAACCAAGTTGAATAAGGACTGATATGGACATAATAGAACAACATGATTGAACACAAAAATGTTTATATTGTCAAACACCAGGACACACATAAAGAACTTGTCCCAACATTACTGGATTGTACACTTCTCGTCATTAATTATGTTTCATTTCGCACAAACTATTTAATGTACCATTGAAAAACTATTAAATGAATGATCATATTTAATTTATTTTCCTTTTTATGATCAACATATACTTATTTAGTACCGCCTTATATCTCTTATATTTATCTTATTTGGATTTTTTTATATATTTTATCTTTATCTTATTTTGTTTTGCCTTTATTTTATATCTTTTATGTTTTTAGTTATTATTATTTTTTTCCATTCTTTATTTATTTCTGGTTTTTGTTTTTATTTTATTGTTGCTGTTTTTATTTTCTAGACTTATTTATTTTTGCATTTTTTTCTTCTCATTTTTAAGTATTAAGTGTAACATTTACATTAGTTTTTTTAGGATTTTGCATTTAAGGTAGACACTTCAATATTATTTGTGTGTCCACTATTAATTAATACTAATTGACTTTGGTTTTTTCTATAATTATGTCCTGTATTTTTTACTTGAAATTAACATGATTACATCATCAATGATAATAAAAATAAATACTAATTTATATTTATAGATTCAACTTTTATGTTGTTGTAGGGTTTAATTTTACAAAAGGGTAATATATAGGAAAATGATACTAGATAGAAAAATAAAAGTGTAAATGGTGTTAGATAGGGAATTTATCTGGTTCTAAAATTAAAATCCTATAATTTTAGGAATTAAATAGAATTGAATAAAAGAATTTAAACAGTTTGTTTGTATTTTTGAGGGGTACTTAATTTTGTTTTGCTAATATACTTTGACCCAACAAATCTGAATACAAACTTGGGATAAAATTGTTATCTATGCATGATTTTTCGACTAAACATGTTTACAATTTACATACACTGGGAGGCATAAACAAAGTGTTTTTTGTTCTGAGGGTGACAATAGACAGTGTTACCCCACCTTATAAGAGCAACACTCCAACATAGTAATTTCCTAGTATCATTGCACAGTACAAGGAAAAGCAATAATAAAGTAATAAAGAAAGCCAAACCTGGTCAAACACAAAACAGTGAGATGGTTATTACTCATTGGATTTAATTATATTCGTATATACTTAATATACAATTTATTACTATTTATTACTGCTACAATTTATGAATAAAAAATGTATGATGAAGACAAGAAGAGAGAGAGAATGCGTGTATGCGTTTCCTGAGCAAGCTTTTAAAGGGATTGTTGGCAATTAACAAAAGCAGAACCAAAACAACTGTCCAGTGCAGTGGCTTGTGAGTAACACATGATTTTGCCTATGGAAAAAGATAACGCACAGCACAACACAGCGTAATACTAGTACCCCAAAAAGTAAAGGGGTGGGTCATGAGATGAGGTAAATTTCACAGCAAAGAAAGAAAATCAAACTCATTCCCACCACATAGAGATCTATTCTCTGCAGCAAAAGTAAAAAGCTTTGCAAGCAACAAAACCACCCCAATTCCTAAATCCAGAAAAGGCCATTTCTTTACATCTTCCATGACCTGGGTAAGGTTTGTCTCTGAGTGAACCAGACAAACATTTCCTCACTCTGAATACCCTTTGGAACTTCTCGCTTCACACACAAAAACTGCCCCATTCTCTCTCTTTCTTTCTCTCTTTCTCTCTCTCTTTGATACATCTCTTTCTGCCAGCTCTTTGTACCAACATGTCATTGCAAGTTAAGTGTTTTTGCTGGTCCCAGAGTGAAATCTTTGGTTTTTCATCTCTTCCCTCGAAATGAACTTGAGCGAAAGTGGTTAAAGAGGGTGAATAACAGGGCTCTATAGTTCTCTTTCTGGTTGGTGCTACCTACATTTGTGTGGCTTTTTGTACTTTGTGTACTTCCCCTTCAGATTTTGTGTTTGCATTCATACTGAAAGATGAGGAAGAATGGATGGCAGCTACCTTACCATCCTCTCCAGGTAAAGTTTTAATTTTTATTGTTGTTACAGGATTTGTTACTATTAATCTCTGGGGGGGTTTGTCATTTTGAGAATATTTTGTTTTTGTGAAGGTGGTGGCTATTGCTGTGTTTTTGGCTCTGGGATTTGCCTTCTACGTATTTTTTGCTCCTTTTGTTGGGAAGAAGATTTATCAGTATATTGTCATGGGCCTCTACACACCCCTGGTAACCCAATCTTGAACCTTCATCTGCTGTATGCTCATTTTACTGTATATGAGTGGGTTGGTGGAAGGTGTGATGAGATCTGTGATTGTTGCTTTCTGATTCAAGGTTTTGGTTTCATGTGCCTCTAATCTTAATTTCCAATCTGGTTTCCTTCTACTTCCTTGCTTTATTTATGCATTCTTTTTTGTTAGCATTCAAATGGTGTTCAATTTAATGTTGTATAGGGTTGTCTCTGCATACCTTATGAGAGGCTATTTGACCCCTAGTTATATACCCTTCTTAATTAAATTATCTTCCCTTTTATTTAATTGATTTTTTATAATGTTTTTGAGAGGTAGCCTTGTGAAGATATGTAATTAATGATGTGCTGGCTTTCATTTTTGTTGTTGTTGTCAAACAAAGCACATGTGTGTGTTAGGAGATTATTCTCCAAATTCAAACATGTTTGAGTTTTTTAAATCCAAGATAGCACTGAATTTTCTTTATCACATTCCTTTTTTGGCCTTCTTGATAATTCCGGCAATCACCCTCCTCTTTGGAGGGATGTTGATACATGTAAAATTTTTGAGCACGCCCTTGGTCAAAACTGGGACATGTTCATGGAAGCTTCCATGAACTTGCTACTTAAAGAGGGTCACATTGAATTTTGCAATAGCTTCGACATTCTGCTTAAATGTACAACCAGTCAGTATCTGAATATGGGTGATAATTTGCTGAGTTGTCTTCCTGTCGCTGCAATGTGGAAGTTGGAACTATTATGCATGATTTCTAATGACACATTCATGAATGACAGAGATAGCTCTTTTTCCTAATCATCATGCCAACTGTTTAATCATTAGCATTGTCTTGAACTTTTCAGCTCAATATTTTAAGAGAAACATATGGAAACAATATGCAACCATCATGATGTTAATACTAGTTTTTGGAAATTTGAGCGCTATAAAAATTAATAATCTTCCTGGGGCTGTCGGAACATAGCATGGCACTGACAGTTGCAACTTGCAGGTGGTTTCCTTTGGAGATTATTGCAGATAATGGTTTAGGTTCTCTCTTGAGAGTTTGTAATTTGCATTTAAGTAATAGCTGAGTTTTTTTTTTGAACTTTGATGAAAGCTGTTTGAAGATCATTATAGAACTTCATGGTAAAATGGACGGTTGTCCTAAAAAAATCCATGCGCAGAAGCTGCAATAAAATATTTGCATTTAGTTGAGTAATTTGCATCAAACACTAAGTTGGCGAATTGATTGGCAAACATCTGGTTTCTGTGCGCTATTTGAATAATTATTTATTACATAATATTATTTGATTTGATTCATGTAGCCTACCTCACCCAGTAAAAAAATGCTTGGTGGTGGTTGTTTTTGTAGATTAACAATCTTGGATTTTAGACTCAAAGAACTGCTTTAACTATCCACTATAGAGGATGAAAGTTTCTAAACTTAACTCACAGCAACTAACAATCCTTGACTAGTGTAATATTAGTCTCTAACTGGTAAAACCAATGGAATATTAAATGGGTGGGTAGCTAATATACCCACCATCCAATAAAGAGAAGTTTATGCAGGCTGATATGCTTTTATAAACAATGTTCAGCGTTCTATCATTGTCTGGCAGTTTGCTCTTTTTGTTAGACCTTCTTTATCCCTATGGTCTTTGGGCTGCTAACCCTCTACAGAGCTTGCATCATTCTGTCTGTGGGTCAATATTTCTGGCTTTGAATGTGCTTGAAATATGCTTAACCAATGTTTAGTGACAACATTGTTATTTTGATATCAATTTTATCTGCTTGTAAAAGATGGAAACTATCTATGTATTTTCTCTTAAATTGCATGAAGGACTTCATGTTGTAGTAACACCTCTCCTCTTGCCAGATTACATGTGTCTTTGCACTGTACATTTGGTGTGCAGCATCTGATCCTGCAGATCCTGGGGTTTTCAAGTCCAAAAAATATCTTAAAATTCCAGATAGCAAACAGCTTGATGGACTCAAGAATTCTAAACTAGGAGGGGAATCAACTTCATCAATGCATGATGGGAATGCTTCAACTGTTGGTCCAAAATCAGTGGATAAGGAAGAATTGGGAACCGAAGCTAGTTTTAAAGGTGCTGCTATTTCTGTAGAGAAGAAAAATGCATCATCTTCACCTTCTTCGTCCTGTCTCCTATTACTTTGCTCTCCTTGCGCTTATATCTGCGGCTGCTCAAGTTCAAGTAAGGAATCTTGTGATCAACAAGCAAGTGAAGATGGCATGTTCTATTGCAGTTTGTGTGAAGTTGAGGTGAGCAGAGGCGTTTTTACTGAAATTTTTGTCCCTCCAAGTTTATTGTAGCAGTTCTGTCCGAAATATGTTGTCAGTTGGGGAGAACATATAATTTCACGACAACAATCCTGCAAGCTGAATTCAGATATACCATATGTGTATTCCTTGGTCTAGAACTTAAGAATTTCATTAGTGTTACAAAATCGTGCTCATCTTGAAATGCATATATTTTTTTTTCATTACATGAATGCTTGGAGGTTTCATTCTGTCAATTTTGGTAATAAAAGAAGTTGAACCATTGAGGAATATTGTTGTTACAGGTCTTCAAGTACAGCAAGCACTGTAGGGTTTGTGACAAGTGTGTTGACCGCTTCGATCATCATTGCAGAGTATGATAATCTAAATTCTATTTTCTTTGCTTATCAATTGATGTTTATCTCTAAAGGACTGTTGCTTCTTGGATTTTGTAGTGGCTCAACAACTGTATTGGAAAAAGGAACTACAGAAAATTTTTCACCCTCATGGTTGCTGCTCTCCTCTTGGTAAGAAAAATTGTCTGCCTATACCTTACTTACTTGCCATTCACATGTTTAAACGTTGCATAACATAAACTCTGCAACTATGTATAAAGTATAAACCACACCCTACCCAGGCCATACAATTCAAGTATAATTATGCACCAGATCACCAGCATTCCAAAATCCTTTATTTGCAAAATACTATCCCTTCCTTACTTTGTGGCTACCTTAGTGCCACATCATACTGGAACTGCACAACGAGACGAGACCTTAGTCAACAAAGCTTGATATCTTTGGCATGATCTTGAAACCAAGAAACATGCTTAAATAATTTGCTTCCCTAGTTTCCGTGTCAAATACTTGATATTCTTCCTATCAAGTGTCAAAAGTTGGAATGTCCTACTGTCCTAAAGCCCAACTTACTTGTTGGAAGCAACATGCCAAAACCTGAAGAAAACTCCAGAGTAAGCATTTTTAATTTCCTAGTCATTTTCATTTTGATTAACTATTGACAGGTATGTGCATGGTTTGTGCACCTTGGGCTTGGGATTGCAGCTTATACTTCAGTGGTTGACTGGGATACTTGTGCTTATCTGCTGTTTTGTTGAGAAGAAGAAATTTTCTGTGGATATCTCCTCCAAGTTAGGGAGCAGTTTCTCTCTTGTTCCCTTTGTCATTGTTGTGGTGAGTATTCTGCTTACAGTCGTGGTGCATATTATGTGGTTACTATGCACACTAAATCTTTATTCTTTTGTTCTGCAGTTACTTCTTCTTTAGCTTCTTTCTCTCCGTTATTCTTTTATTCTTATCCATGACAAACCTCTTCTTTTCACAGGCAGTCTGCACCATTCTGGCTATGATTGCTACCTTACCCCTTGTTCAGCTTTTTTTCTTTCACATTCTTCTCATTAAAAAGGTAAGCTTGGGAACTTTTTGGTACCTGAAAATCCACACACACATGCTTCATTTGTAAACTTATCTTATATAATTCACACTAGTGGCAACTTATATATGTGCTCTTCTGTGCAAAAAGAATTTGGAAGGCATGTAGTAGATAAATATTATAATTGTATAGATTTATGGCCCTCTGCTCCCAAGAGGTCTTAATATGTTTTAAGTACTAAATATTATGATTATTGTGATTTGACTACTCAGGGAATCAGCACATATGATTACATCATAGCTTTGAGGGAGCAGGAGCAGGAGCAGCAAATTGGAGGTCAGCAGAGTCCCCAAATGTCACCTGTTAGCTCACTTACTGGATTGAGCAGTGCAAGTTCCTTTACTACTTTCCATCGTGGTGCATGGTGTACACCGCCGCGTCTGTTCCTTGAAGATCAGGTAAAATTTTCATTTCACTACTGCTATTAGTTAATGTTTATATATCTTTATTTTACACTAGACCTCTGCATCTAATTCCTCATGTGATTATGATGTTTATTTGAGATGATGATACGCCTTTTGAAAATAATAAGATAAGATACCTGACATATATATTTAAAAATGTATAAAAATTCTTAAAACATTATGAATATATAATTGCAGTTGTGGATCCAAATAATCACATATCTTAGACATTGTCAAAATAAAAATTATAAATTAATGTAATCATAAAGTATTAGTGTTTTCATAGATATGAACTACCGATAAAGTATCGCAGAGTATCCTATACATATCAGATATGTGACACAAATTGAAGGATCAGTGCATGAAAATCTGACACATGATTTGAATGAATGACTTAGTTATTGAAAATTGTTACTGCATAAAACATAAAATTCACTGATATTAATGAAGGGAAATGAAATACTTCTTAAACCTATCAAATTGTCCATGTTTTCAAAATGTGTAGTTAGTTATAGCAGAATTCCGTAGTTTTTTTATGACCATGAAAAACAGAATAACTGACATTATATATCTTAGTTTTGTTGATGGTACGTGATGGTTTGCATTATGCAGTTTGATGTAGTGCCCCCAGAAACGGCTTCTGTAAGCTCGGTGGGAAAGAAGACAATGAGAGACGAGCCGGTTAAGAAAAAGAATCCTGGAGCAGTCAAAATCAGTCCATGGACTCTGGCACGGTTGAATGCTGAAGAGGTTTCCAAGGCTGCTGCAGAAGCAAGAAAAAAATCGAAAATTCTTCAGCCTGTGACAAGACACAACAATGAGCCTTTCAGGCTGGAACCAGACCACAACTCTGGCAGCAGTGGTCGGCGAATGAGTCCCAGGGTTGAGACCAACAGAAGACGGGCAGGCAAACGGATTCGTCTGCCCGCGGATTTGCCTATGGAGGCCATACCAAAATTTTCTACCAGCAACATTGTTGCCAAAGGATTCAGTGGAACATCTAGTTTGGCTCCTCTGCAGCTGGAAGCACATGGTGCGTTTCAAACAAGTCAGGCAGTATCAAGCTCAGCTGGGATTGTTGCTTCTTCACCTGAAAGCAGTTTAGATTCGCCGGACATCCACCCGTTTCGAGTGTCTTCGACTGAAGCTGAAGAAGCAAGAAGGCTTGCCAGTCTTTCTGCCCTTGGTGCTGCAAACCTGAAGGGAATCCCTCTGTCAAGGTCAACCAGTGATGGGTATGAGGCCTCTGGTGGGGAAGATAGTGACAGGGTTCCCACCAGGATTGTTCAGAGGTCAACAAATTGGACTAATCTGCTCTTTGGTGGTGATCAAGAGGAGAGAGCTTTTGATCCAAAACCATCATCTAGCCTGGTTCATAGTAGAAAGTTGTGACCAACTTGGGTGTTGATTAATTAGACAAAACTATTTTCAGATTATATTGATGGGAATTGTTCATTCTTTGATTTCTGAGCCCAAAGGTACTTCAACTTCAACATCCCTTAGCCCTCACCTTCTTCAGGTTGAATTGGTGGTAGGCTAAGTGGGAACTAAGTGGAAACCCATGTACAAAGTTTTAGGTCACAGTAACTCATGAGCTTGAGCTTCCCAATATATTGTTTTCTGATCCCTATTTTGATAAAATTTTAATCAAGCATGTCCTCTCATGAATTAATTTTTTCATAGATTTTTTTCTAACTTTTATTACAAGTTAAAATAAACTTATTTACTTATGTTTTTATAGACCATATCACTAAAATTTTCTAAAAGAATAATTTGAAGATGTGATTAACATTTTTTTAATGCATGAGAATTGTTTTTTTTAAAGAGTTAGATACACCTAGGTCATTCAGCAATAAAAACTTACATAAAACACTAAAGATTTAACTTGAATTTACGAGTTTTTTTATTATATATATTTAATTTCTTATGTTTAATTATTGGAAGACTCAAATTCAGATTTGAATTTCTAATAAAATTAATATGGAATCTTTCAAATAATAACAAAACTAATAAAGCTAATTTGGATTCAAAGCATGACGAGTCCATAAAAAATCAAGAAATAAATGAATGTAAGAAACAAATATCGTACAATCAACATGTGATGTATTTGAGTAAATGGTTTGAGTTTGATTTCAAATTTATATGTAAGGGAAAAATGTCATTAGGAAGATTCCTTTGCCTCTACACTTTTTTCACACTTTTAGATATGATACCAAACATTTTTCATTTCCCCTCTTTTGATTTGTCCTCTTCAATTGTTTACTACAAAGTATATTCCTAATTCCCATATGATTTTTCCAATTTTAATATTCTTTTATAGAGAGTGTGGTTAGAATATTGAATGACTTGATTATTAAGATAGTCTATATTGAATTGCTTATGTAAGTTTTTCTCTAAGGGTCTGTTTGGGTAAACTTGTGAAGACAAACTTTAATAACAGAACTACTCTAAGCTTTAATGTGAAAAACTTATTTTAGGTAAGTTAATCTAGTATTTTGATGATAACTATTTGTACTTATGTACAAGAGCTTACAGAACAAGTAGTCTCTGAATAGAATTGCACAAGTGCTTTTTTATTATTAGAATAATTAAAAATGTCATAACAAAGTTTGGAAAGTAGTATTTGTACTCCAAATTTAAAACTTGTGTTTTTTAACCTCTTTGATTAATTACTTTTTTTTTCATTTTAACTTTTACATATAATTTTTTTTATATTTTTGGTAAAAGCATATATCTACATTATTATTTATAAAATGTAATTTGATTCCTTCTGTGAAACTATACATATAAATAAATAAATATTTTATCATTCACATTCTTACTTTGATACTATAATTTGAAACAAAAAATATAAACACCTCATCCCATATCAATGATCCAAACAACTACAATTTGAAACATAAATATAAACACGTCATCCAATATGAATTATTAACTTCCAACTTTCAAAACAAGTAATTTATGTATGTGTTTATGAATGAAACACATTTTAGTGATGGGATGTGCAAAGGCAATCTAGAAAAAAGTGGTTAAGGGAACTTCATTACTTAGTGAGTCGTGAAGACTATCACATCTAATTTGTTCAGAGAAGGTCTTCCTAGAAGATGTTATATGAGATGTTGACATCAACGATGAAGTATCAAATTTTGATAGTTTTACTTGTTAGGCCACCTTTACCAAACTTTGTATGAGTTAATGTATCATTGCGTGTCAACTATTTCTTCCAAGAACCCCACGATCTAGTTGTCGTAGGGTTGGATCTTTGTTTTAGGGATTTGCAGCTTCTACATTTTTTTTAATAAAGATTGTTGATTGAGCTCCCCTAATCCATTAATGTCTTCATGATTGCAAAATTCTTTGTTTGCACCATGATGACCATGGAGCCAAGGTTACAAATGTTCAAAGCTACTTTTTCGAATCTTTCCATGAAGAGTCTCAACAACTCTCTCTCTCTCTCTCTCTTGTCAGGTGTTTACAATGCGATGTTAGATGATGTGGTCGGCTTGTCGCAAACTACTTCCTGAATTTAGCCACCAACATGTTAAAAGTGTCAATCGAGAAGGGGGGAAGTTATGTGAACCAACTTAACACCACCTCCTTCAAGAACGTGGGGAACGCGCGACGCAACATAATGTCATCTATTGTGTATAAACTCATTTGGATAGCATCGACATCAACATGTTTGTCTGAGGTGGTTGTATTGTCATATAGATCAATCATTAGGACTTTCCAGTTGGATGAGAGCATGGTGTCCATTGATGTGTTAGCGAATGGGTGTCGCCGAGTGCCTCCTATCGTCACTGAAGTGTTTCCCAATGTGTGCAGTTGGGACTTAACTTTGTGACTTTCAGCTTCCAATCCTCAAGTTTCTATAGTCGAAGACAGTCTTAAACAGGGTGAAATTGTCATGTCTTTCTTAGTTTGCTCCTGGTAGGCCTTTTCCTTGATAGGTCGAGACACGTGCATCCCCTCCCCCAACCTTTTTCTCAACTACTCTTTCTCCTGTCTTAAAGTGTTGATCTCCTCTGCATTCTTTTGTTTCATTTCTATCATTTCTACCATTTTCCTTTTGCATTTTGAAGTGTTAATTCTTCTAAAGAGTAGGGTCATGTGTCCTACCTCAGTTGACCGAGCATCTACTAATATGTGACAATTTTTTGTCATATTCCTCATTGATACCATAAATTTCTTCAACATCCTCCTCGACCCCATAATGTTCTTACACATGTCGAGTAACTCTCCTCTTTCACTATGTTATTATGACTTGTGTTGATTTTGCAATAATCTCGTTCTAAAGGTTTCACTTGTACATCCCATATCCAAAAGAGAGGTTTGTGTACCTACAAAAGATACTTCAACGTTCAAATTATTTATGTGGAATCATGAGTAATAAATGCAATTAAAGTTATAACTTACCTATCAAATTTCGATTGTATTTATTGAGTCTAGGTCTAGATTAATATGTTTGAGTTAATATCGTATTTGACTAAAAGTTAATATATGTTGCCCCAATTTCCAACATATCATCGACATTGATTCCTAGGTTGTTTTGGTTGAACGGTGTGGTGATGGTCTTGACCTTACCTAGAAAGGCAAGTAATTAAAGTATGTTTATCAAGGAAGCACATTCTAGGGATGACAAGTGCAAAGACACTCCAAGAAAAAAAGATTAATAATCAAATTCAACAAAAGAGAGATCTTAATATAGCTACTAACAAAACTTGGGTAGCTTGGAAAAAATGACCTTCACGTGAAATTTTATAGAACTTACTGTTCCAATATATTTTCCTCTTTTCTTCTAATGAGACATTTATTATCTCTCTGTTCGAACCTAAGATCCGTTTTCCTCTCTTTGCCATTCCCCATCTAAAAATAGACAGGATTTCCATTTCTTCAGGGTATCCAACTAGTGCCTTCATGACAACAATACGCTTGGAGAAGAAAACATTGTAACTATTACTTGACATATTCTTAGAAAGAAAAAGGATGAAGTAACCATTATTTTTGTTCGCCTACACTTCTTAGAGTTCCTGACATCCACAAAGAAGTGTTCAGCTTATGATGACACCTTGATAATTGTAAGTCGATTTCCTTTTTTTGTGCAGAATTCCTCCATGCTCCCTTTAGAATGAAAAGAACACATCCTACAACAATATGAGGATTCTTTGCTTGCCTCACGTCATACATAGACAAACCAAAAGCTAAATTCGTATCCCGGGAATAGTCTTCATAAGCATACACTTGGTCAGATTCACTGTATACATTAAATTGTTGAGTACCCAATGCATCAAATTCCTTTTCTCAAAATTCTTCATGAATATCGACCTGATGGTCACTATTGTTGCAACAACTTGCTTCATCATGTGCAACTCTGATGTAGGTACTTCTAGGAGCTTAAGCCACCCGATGAATTAGAAAACGAAGGGAATTACAATGAAAGAATGGATTCCGATTTGTATTAAGTTAAGGAGAAGAATTCAGGAATTACAATTGAGGTTTTTCTATGCCTTAACCACTCTCATAACAACCTTATATAGCTATCTATACAACTCCCTAAACAATAGAAAAACAGAATCTAAACAACAGAAAAATAGAAAAAGCAATGTAACTACAAAACTACTGCTTTGTTTGTAACAAACAGAACTACAACTTTGTCCTGTAACAAACCCTTCCCCTTCAGAGAATCCTTGTCCTCAAGGATGAAAATCTGGAAATTTTTTCTTTAAGTCATAAAAGAATTCGCAAATAGCATCTTCAGGAAATTGGTACTTCATTTGACAAGGATTTTAGTCACAACTCCGTTTTTTCTTTTAACCGTCATGTGATCCATGATTAATTTTGGTTCTCTTATCTGCACTTCAATTTTTAGAATTGAAATCGCAGTCATCATGTCCTCCACATGTCGTTTGAGTTACGAAGCATGAAACACATTGTGAATTTTAGATTGGGAAGGAAGTTGGAGTTTGTATGCTATTGCTCCTATCTTGTTGTCAATTTGAAAATGACTGAAGTATTTCAGTGCAAGCTTAGCATTCTTTCGAAAAGCTACCGAAGTTTGGCGACAAGGATGCAACTTTACATAAACCATGTCACCAATTTTAAATGTTCTATCACTCTTGTGTTTGATCGCCCTTTTCATCCTGTTATCCGCCTTTTTCATGTGAAACTTAATAAATTTCAATGCTTCTCTTCTCTTCTTCAAGCTTCTATCAACCAATTCAATTATTGATTCACTTGGAAAATAAGATAAAGGGGCAGTTGTTGGCCATACACCACTTCATAAGAAATGGACTTAATGGTATTGTGGTAGGTAGTATTATACCACCATTCAGCCAAAGCTAACCATTTATACCACTCGTGAGGAACATTTGAACACATGCACCGCAAAAAGGTCTCCAAACAGCTATTAAAATCTCTATTTGCCCAGCCGTTTACGGATGATATGCAGTAGACAATTGAACCTGCACACATTGAAAAGCCATTAAATCCTTCCAGAATTGATTCACAAAAACTGCATCTTTATCACTAGTAATAAAGTTAGGAAAACCATGCAGTTTAAACACATTATCAAGAAAAGATTGGGTTACTTCAGCAACATCATAAGGATGAATTAAAGATATAAAGTGGACATATTTGCTCAACCTATCCACAACCACATAAATGACATTTTTACAATGTGAAGAAAGTAATCCTTCTATAAAATCCATTGTAATATGTTGCCAAATTCTTCCAGGTATAGGTAAAGGTTGCAGTAGTCCTGGAGACGCAGTTGCATCAAATTTGCATCGTTGACAGATTTCACACCACATAACAAAAAATTTGACATCTTTTGTCATTTCTTTCCAATAAAAGACAACTTGCAGTTTTTTTAGAGTAGCAGCATCTCCACTTGAATGGCCTCCAAAAACAGAAGAATGTAACCAAAGAAAAATGTCCCATCTCAAGCATCTTTTCCCACCACCAATCGGCCCTTTCTGCGCATAATACCTTGGTGCCATGTATAATGTCTATGAGTGGCCGTCATAGATTGGATATCCTGTATGAGTTGTTGTAAGAGAATGTCCTGCTACAATGATAATATAATTTTGTCCATTAAGTCATCATTAGGAGTAAGTGTAGTGATAACCATGTTTTCCACTATATCCTTTCTGGATAAAGCATCCGCAACTACATTTGTATGACCTTGTTTGAATTCAATAGAGAAATCAAACTCCATGAGTTTGACCAACCATTTTTGCTAGAAGGGTGTGGTCAATCTTTGAGTCAATATGTACTGGAGACTTCTATTATTCGTTTTTATAATGATATGAGAAGTAAGCAAATAATGTCTCCACTTTTGTACCACAAAAACTAAGGCTAACAATTCTTTTTCACAAGTGGAAAAAGATTGTTGTTGTAAATTTAAGGCATAACAAATAAAGACTATAGGATGGTGTTCTTGCATCAAATACCTATACCTGAAGCATCCACCTCAACAAAAAATGGTTTAGAAAATTTTGCTAGAGCAAGAACATGTGAACTACCAAACTAGCTTTTAGAGAATGAAAGGCATCTTTAGCTTCTGCAAACTAAAAAAATGTATTTTTCTTTAGCATATTTGTTAAAAGTCTAGCAATATTTCCATACACTTCACAAATCTTTTGTAATAACCTGCTAGCCTAAGGAATCCACGCAATTGTTTAATTGTTTTGGGTATTGGCCACTGCTGCACAACCATACTCTTTTTAGAATTTTTTGGAAATAGAGATTGTTGTTGCATAATCATCAACACTTGTTTTAGATGAGTCACATGATCTTCCAAGGTTTCGCTGTAAATCAAAATATCATAAAAAAATACCAACATAAATTTCCTTCGGAATTTGCTAAATACCTCATTCATTAACCCTTGAAATGTTGTTGGAGCATTGGTGATGACAAATGGCATAACCAAATATTCAAAATGTCCAGCTTGAGTCTTGAAGGTTGTTTTATGGATATTACCTTCATCCATGCGAACTTAATTGTAGCCTGCTCTGAGGTCAATTTTTGAAAAGAGAGCTTATCCATGTAGCTTGTCTAGGAGGTCATCCACTAGAGGTATGGGAAATTTGTCCTTTATAGTTTGTTTGTTAAGGTCCCTGTAGTCAACACATAATATCCATGTACCATCCTTCTTTCCCACCAAAACTACTGGACTCGCATAAGAATTGGTGTTGTGATATGATTCCAATAGCAAGATAGAGATGTTTCATAGACATGATATGGAATCAACTTGAGTTGGAATATGATTAGGCACTGTACCGCCCTGGTAGTCGGAAGTGATGACGTGGCATCAAGCTATTGTATAGGCATGCTGATGGGACGCCTGGCTGGCAGAAGGGAAGGACGTCGGGGGGCTCGTGTAGTCGCCAGTTATTAAGTTGGCGTGCTCCGATCTCCAGCGCACCAGAACCGGCGGTCACCAAGTTGAAGATGAAGTCGCCAGATATGAATCCAGGCGACCAAGTGAT
>Ga0123342_1007131_pt1 | contig 14979 bp, 6 predicted proteins | sample Turbeawhitnodule_FD_89960 | JGI IMG/M metagenome (GOLD analysis project Ga0123342, IMG submission 89960) | Root nodule microbial communities of legume samples collected from Mexico - Turtle bean Mexico white nodule | ecosystem: Host-associated > Plants > Roots > Nodule | place: Mexico: Nepantla... | reverse complement strand
ATGCTATAACAATAGAGGTTTCTAATGTTTCCCTCTAAGCACCTTCAACCAAAGAAATTACAAAAAGAGAAAATAATTGTCCCCTAGCTCCTAAAGCTTTAAACATGCTTCTTGTAAGCCTTTAAGGTGGGCTTTGACCTCCATGGACGTCCTCTATTTGTGCCTCTACCTCTTCTTGATCTTGTTGATTGGCCTTCATGTCCACTTGAGCTTGATCTCCATCATACTCCCCGAGTTGGAGAGAATTCGACCACGAGTTCTGGAGACCTACAGAAAAAGGAGTTAGATCGCTGACATTAAAAGTATGACAACCTAAGAATGTATTAGGCATATCTAACTCATAAGCATTGTCATTAATCCTCTTGAGGATTTGGAAAGGTCCATCCCCTCGAAAGTCCGGCAACAGATATCGCAATCAAATTATCTTCAAACAAGTATTGACCATCACACAGTAATATTTCACACATCACAGGTAATGTTTAAATCTTGATTAAATTAATATGTATTTTATATTATAATTGAAATGTTACTAATTATGACTATTTTTTATATATTAGGTATCTGATCAAGGAAATATTCCTAATGATGAAACAAATGATCAAGATTAAAAACCATTCTAGTGTTTTAACATTGCAAGTATTATAGTTTATTTTTAAAATAACTTTTGTTGCCCATTTTGTTACTATGGCAAAGAATGATTGGAAGCCATATAATGGTAGGTAAAAAAAAAATTGCTCTCTAGATCTATAAGGTAGGAATTGATTTCAAATATACTATAGTTTGTTTGATTATTTTATTATTCTATTTGTTGTTGAAGTTTGTTATGTGTTTTATAACCTTTATATATACATCTATCTTTATCTTTTGAATTGTGATACATCTAAATTTTGACTCCTTTGTTTAGCAATTAAAATGCTTAATTTTTGTTTGCTACAATATTTCCATGATGATGATGATGATGCTCCTCAACAACCTAGGACTAAACAAAATTAGGATGATCAACCTCAGGGTTTGGTAGAGTTACTAATCAAATGACAGGAAATATCAAATATCAATAGGATGAGAAACATTAATTATGTTCATACTAAAAAAAATTATTTATTAGAAAATCTCAGTTTGATGTATAACAATTCTATTAGAACATACACTTAAACAAATTTTACAAATAAGGACTGGTTCAAAACAACTTGACTTATTATGCTAAAGAGAAGTTGTGATATTTCAAATTTGAAGTCAATTTCATCAACCATTGAATAGTGGAATACTTTGAATGAATTCATGATCATTCTAAAGAAAATAATAAATTATTGGCTTCAATATGCAGCTAGCATGTTTTCCAGATTTTTGCTTTGCCAACGTTGTCACAATACATATGTGAAATGTCGCGATAAAAGACAACTAAATTCTTTAAAAAGAAAAAATCTATTTGTGAATTTCAATGATGCATTTTAAAATCTAGACAATTCATTTGCTTCTCTTGAATTCTCTTACAATTGTAAAATGTGTTTGTTTGAATAGTGAAATAAAATTCTCTCAATTCACAAACTCTCTATTTGTATAAAGTAATTGATCTCCTTACCATGATAATTTTGATATATATATATATATATATATATATATTTTGTGTGATATAATATATGTAGTCTACTAATAACAATATTAGGAGGCATCTCCAAAGAAATTGTTGTAAATATTTTTATAAATATCGGGGGTTTCGTAAAACCCTTGGCAATACTTGGGGTTTAGATACCCCTAAAATAACCGCTGGAAAAAATTGATCTTCCAGGGATTACTCAAAACTATCGATAATTCATTAACAATGCTACATTTTCCAAAGAAAAAACAAACTGGGAATAACGTATTTAACACGGATTAAAACCATCGAAAACATTAAAATAATTCCGTATAAAATAATTTTTCTTGTAATGGGAAGGTTATTACATGACTTTATGACTTTGTAACATGTTGCATGTATAAATCATTTATATCTAATTCATAAATGTTTAATATCTGTTTTTAATAATTTTTATTTAGATATATTTAAAAAAATCTTAGGTGAATAAAATAAAATTATTAATAAAATAAATATTAATCATTATTTTTTTGGAAATTTTTATTTTTATTTAAGTTTATAAAATTAAAGTTGCTTTTAAAGATATCAATCTTTCAAAATTCATATTTTATAAGACAATTTACTTGAATATTTAAATTTGTTATGCAACTTTATTTAAATTATATTTGAAGACTAAATTTTTCTATAAATATATTTTTTAATGAAATCTTATTTAAAATCTTTAAAAAAAATCACATAAATAAAAAGAAAAAAATACGTAGATATTTTTTATGCAAGTTTGTAAAAAAAATATTGCAAATTTCATAGCCATCATTGAGTGCTAATCTTTCAAAGCAGGCATTGGACCTTTATCAAAAGCATATTGAGCACTAGTTGAATCATATAAAACTTTGTTTAGAAATACAACATTCAGCATTGAATGCTTAAGTCATACTATTTAAAATTCATAAGATGAATTTGGAAGATTTTTGTTGGAAGGGTGATTGAGAGTTAGGATTTAAAAAAAGTCTTTCAAGAGTTTTGGAAGTTAAGAATTATTTTCATCTCTATTTGCAACTAAAAACTTATAGCTTAGGATTGATGCACATATTTTGTATCTATATATATATATATATATATTATATTATTATTATTATTTTTTCTTATAAAAATTTATTCTTGCTTCAATCTTGTGCTCACTGTGTTTCTATAAATACAAAAAACGATAAGTATTTCTGAATTTATATACCCATCCAACTTCCTAATGATGTTGCATTTCTTTAATTTTTAATTAAAAAAAATCAAAATGTTAAATTTTTAACACTTGTGAAGACTATATCCCCAAAGTGTTTGAAAATTTAACTCTTTATAAATTTATTGTCCAGAATGTATTAACTATTAAATACATTCTGAAAAATATAATCTAGAACATTAACTTATTAGAAAATACATTCCAAAAATAATTTTAAGATAAATAATTTTTAATATAATTTTAAGATAAATAATTTTTAAAAATAATTTTTTAGAAAAAATATTTTAAAATGCAAAAGAGACTATAAATAAATCCCCCAAATGTTATAATCTATACATAATACAAATGGAGAGAACTCTCAGGGTAAATCTAAACACGTGTCCTCTCCAGAAAATTTTGAAAAAAAAATCAAAAAGATTTAATACCAAAAATAGTAAAACTTCAACCAATCAACACAACACACCTGAGCAAACCAAAACGTGACACGTGCCACATTTTAAAACTCACTTTCCCGTTTGGTTTTCCCATTCTTCCTCATTTCGCTTTCTTTTTGTTCTCTTTCTTTAACACTCTTTTTCTCTTTCATCATATTTTTCTCTAAAACCATAAACTCCTCTTCATCTTTTGTCCCCTTCTCTCCTTTTTTCCTTTACTCTTTTCACCATTTCGACAACTGCAGAGCTACTTTATTGGAAAGTAGTTTTGCCTAAAAACACCATTACCCATCTTCAGAAATGGCGCCTTCTTTTGAAATTTGAAATGGTAATGGCGATTTTTATTCACTATATATTGTGTTGTATCCAACGCTTTTTCATTTCTGTTTCATTTTCTTCTCTTCATTCTCCATGGACCAGGTAATGCTTTATATATTTTTGTTCGTCTCATTATCACGTTTATGTTCTGTTTTTAGGGTTTTGTGATTAAAAGATATTTCCTTTTTACGGTTAATTTTTATTTTGCTACAAATCCACCGTATATTCATTCATCAATTGAAGATTTTTTTCCTTTTTTGCATTCTAGGGTTTTCGATGGTTTAATCGTTAATGGCGTTGTTGTTTTTTCAGTATATGGTTTTATGGTTAAAAACCTCAAGATTAACAAAGCACATAAAAGGTAATGTTTTTGACCTCCTCTTTGGATGCTATTTTCATTTTGATTTTGTCCTCTTTCATATTGATGTTCAAAAATATTTTTTGGTAAACTCTAATATTTATGCCAAGGCATTTTTTTGTTTATTTGTTCGGTTTTCTGTTTTATGGTTTTGTTTTTGATTTTGTTTTTGGTAAAGATCAATTTTTCATTTTTGTTCGGTTTTCTTCTTTTCATTCTCCATGGAGCAGGTAATCTTTTATATCTTTGTTCATCTCAATCTCACATTTATGGTGCGTTTTTTATATTTTTTGTACACTGTTTGTTACGTTTTTGCATTTTTTGAGATTTTCATATTAAAGTTGCTTGTTTTTATCTTTTCGACCGATACTCTTGATCTGTTTTATGGTTTGTTTTCTCCAATCTTTTTAACATTCTTTGTTTTCTGTTCAAAGTTTCAGGTTTTAAAGTTTCTGGCTTTTCTAGGTTTTTCTGATTAAAGTTTCTGATGGAGTTTTGTATTGTTTTATGTTCAACATTTTAGCTCATCATTAATCTCCATTTTTTATTTCTGTTCGAGCTATGTTCGAGCCATTTTTTATTTCTTTGTTTTTCTTCTTTTCATTGTCCATGATTCAGGTAATCTATTTTATCCTTTGTTCATCTCCTTCTCACATTTCTATTGTGTTTTGGTATTTTTTGTCTATTATCTGTTCGAACGATACTCTTTATCTATTTTATGGTTTGTTTTCTCCACTATTTTTGACATTCTCGTTTTCTATTAAAAGTTTCAGGCTTTTCTGTTCAAAGTTACTGACTTTTCTAGGTTTTTTCGATCGAAGTTTCTGATGGAGTTTTGTATTGTCTTTTATCTTTTTGACGGATGTCGTTTATTGGTTTGTTTTCTCCTTCTCACATTTCTGTTGTGTTTTGATATTTTTTGTCTATTATCTTTTCGAATGATACTCTTTAACTGTTTTATGGTTTGTTTTCTCCACTATTTTTTACATTCTTCGTTTTCTGTTCAAAGTTTCAGTCTTTTCTATTCAAAGTTTCTAGCTTTTCTAGGTTTTTCCGATCGAAGTTTCTGATGGAGTTTTATATTGTCTTTTATCTTTTTGGCAGATGATGTTTATTGGTTTGTTTTCTCCTTCTCACATTTCTGTTGTGTTTTGATATTTTTTGTCTATTATCTTTTCGAACGATACTCTTTATATGTTTTATGGTTTGTTTTCTCCACTATTTTTGACATTCTTCGTTTTCTGTTCAAAGTTTCAGGCTTTTCTGTTCAAAGTTGCTAGCTTTTTTGAAGCAGAAAGATGTTTTTCATGGCTGGTTCACAATGATTTGTTTCTTATTTTTATAATCATAATAATAATTTATACAATAAAGTTTGTATTTTTAGAAAATTAATGTATTTTTCCTTTTGAAAATTGTGTTAAAATCGTACTAGAATTGAAATCTGACAAATTCTTTTTGAATTGGACACTTCACGGATACATGGCCTACAGGTGTCATACGATAATCAGTGTTCGATACGAATATCGAACACCGACACGCCATTTAAAAGGAGTCTCCGAGCTTTATAGCTACTAAGGAGTGTCCGAGCTTCATAACTACTAATATTACAAATTTATAATAAGTTAAGTTAAATTTCATTTTCTCAATTTTACAATTTTCATATATAAAAAAATAATATTTTTTAAATTATAATATTAATATTTATATATAGAATGTTGTAAAATGTTTTTATGGTTGTTTTTTTTATGTATTCTTAATTTTTTACTAATAATTAAATAATTGATCGATTTGATTTTTCTTAATTCTTTACTAATACTTCAATAATTAATGTAATTTTGATTTATAATTTTAATTTACTCTACAATAATTCTTAATTTTAATATATAAATTTATTATTATAATATTTTTATTTAAATAATAAATATTTAAAATATTCCTGTGCATTGCACGGGTCAATATACTAGTCTTGTACATTTTCAAATTGTAAAGGTAAAGCTCTAATCAATTATTGGCTTAGATGAGGCCTAATAGGTGGACTCTTTCTTCCTACACCTCCATACCTTCTTGTGCCACCCATACTAAATGGGAAAATACCATTTTATCCTTTTTTGTGCTACTCTCATATATAATTCGGAAGATATTTTTGGATCCATAAGTATTATTTAGATTTATAAAATCCGGAAGTCAATCTTATTTAGAAAAAATTTCTAGATTATGTAATCCAGAAGCTAATCACACATAAAAAAAAAAGCTTCCGAATTACATAATCCAGAAGATAATCTTATGTATAGAAAAGACTTTCGGATTATGTAATCCAGAAACTAATTACAAAAGGCTTCCGGATTACATAATTTAGAAGCTAATTCTAAATGTAGAAAAAAAATTCTAAATTATGTAATCCGAAGTATTAAAAAAGGGTATTTTTGAAATAAAAAACTTATGAAGCTGCAGGAAGAAGCAGCCTGATAGGTGTAAGGGGCCCGGATAGGTCCATTAGTTTAGATTGCAGTGTGATGGGTTGTATAGTGAGACTAGGAGTTTGGATTAATTTCTTACAAATTAAATAAAAAACAATGTAAAATAGTTTAGCCATGTTGAGCTTTTTTTTTTTATTTCTTAAAAAAATCTAATTTATATTTACTGATAATCATAAAAATATTTTTTTTTAAAAAGAAATCTTTGGTTTTATAAGAAACTATTAAAATTCTAAAACAAATTATTATGTTAATTAAATGTTATATTCATTTCAACTTCTGAATATTGAAAAGCTTAAAAAGAAATATAGAAAAGTGATACAAATACTTTTGTGAATAATTATTTATAAAAAGAAGTTCTTTGCTTGTAGAAATGATTGATGAAAAGAAATCAAGAAGGTTTATTACTAAGTTCTTCTTTCACGCTTCCACTTTTTGTTGGTTTTCTTTGTCTATAAACGTATCAAAAGTTTTCAAGTATTTGATGAATAACATGGATTTCAATATTTATAAATAAAAATAAAATATAATCATTTTTATGATGTAGTTGAAATCCAATCTTCTTGTTTCGTTCTTATTGCGTATCAAATTGCTTTTAATATGTGATTAATTTTGTACTACATCAAATCACAGATAAAGTCATAGTACACATTTAAGTTAAATTTATTTTTCATACTTTCTTTTTTTTTCTTACATCCAAAATATAAAATACTGGTATTTACACCATAAATTCCCTTTTTTTACAAGCAAAACTACCTTATTTTCTAAGCAAAATTTTACAAGTTAATTTTATTTTTGTTATCTTCTTTGATAAAAAAAAATATATTTGATTTCTATTTTATTTTAGTCACCATAATTAATTCCTCACATTTAAAAAAAGTAGGACATAAAATTAATTAGTGTGATTATAAAGGATTGGTGACAGTTTTGGCTATCTGATGATGATAAAGAAGTTAGGTTAACCAACAATGGAGGTTGTATTTGATACATGGATGTTAAGAGCAGATAGTTAGCTAGTGGGGTCTGCTTATTAAAATGATGGTGAAATTTTAAAGGGAAAATAGAGAGACTTGAAGAACAACCATATTTGGAAGATGAGAAAACAAATGTATGTAGTTGTAATAGATGTGCCAAAATTGGATTGGAAGTCAGAAAAAGAAAGTAATACTCTTAGTCGTCACACACTTTGCCAAATTTTGATTTGTAAGAAACAATGATGGTGGGATTGGACTGGTGCACACTATGTGCATGCATGAGTTATATTGGTCCAGTGACCTAGCATAAGTTATTCATCAAATCAATTATCATTATATATTTTGATATTGTAAAAATTATGTCATAATTAGCATCAAGTAATTTAAATAAATCATTTCCTCAATATAAAATTAGATTATATCTCTTATAAAAATGTAATAAATAATTAAATAAAGAAAAATCATATTTAAACTTTATAAAGAAATTAGCTTTTGAATATATATATATATATATATATATATATTGTGTTATATATTTTTAAAATAGAATCCCAACTCAGTATTTTAATATAATTATATTTATCACTCTAATGTAAAAAAAATATTAAAATATATCTATTTACGTTGGTTTTAGAAAATGGATATAAGAAAATTACTTTTTATGACACTAGTACCATCGTCATACAAAATTCACTTTTTTATGTCATACTTAAAATATCTATGATAAAAAATTGATGAATGATTTGTTTTTAATCAATATGAAAAGTAACATATTTTATAATACTTAAAATTATATCCATTATAAAAAATATTATTTTCTATAATAAATAATATTTTAATCGTCATAAGATATTTTTATAATTAAAAGTAAATTAATCATAAAAAATAATATTTTTTATTTGGTGACGCTGATAATCTCAAAAGTAACTTAAACTTCTTATAAAATTATGTGTATATAAAATTTATTTAAATAAAAATAAAATATATAAAATTATTATATTTATTATCAAGAAAAAATATTTTTTTTACAACTATCATTATCTTATCTGATAAGAGATTTAATACTTGCTTTCTTATCTGCAGATTCAGTTTACTTTCACCATAAAGTTTAACGTAAGTTGTTGTATTTAAAATAAAATACTTTTCTATTGTATATGTTATAAATACCATGGGAATTAATTACATGACTTATTCACCTATTATATGACTTTTATATGGTATATTATTTGACATTTGGTATTGTAAAGATTGTCTCAGTCGGAGTGATCTTATCCTCACAAGAAAAAAAAATAAAAAAAAAGTTAATTGGATTCAATGATAAGAGACAAAAGTCTATTACAAGTGTAAACAATGAAAAACTTAGCATGACACAAAAATATATTTAAAAAATTAAAATAACCATAAGAGTTTGGCAAAAATTTCAGTTTTTGTGTTCATAAATACAATAATATGATTGAATAAAAAATACTAATTAGAGATCAATAGAAATTCATTATAATTTTAATACATTATAATTATAAAAAGTACTCTAAATAAAAAAAATGGATTAAACAATTCTATATATTTAATAATGATTCTACCAAGAAAATATAAATCACAAGTTGGAAGAGTGACAAAAGGAAAGTAGAATAAGAATAACATTTAGTAGTAATTTTTTTTATCAATTTTCAGGAAAAAAAAAACTGAAAATTGATTGTAATCACATTCCATCACACAAAAAAGGCATTTTTTCTTAAATTACAATGCTTAAAAAAATGAAATTTACTTACTTTTATTTTGAAAATCATAGTTACATGTAGCATACGTTTACTATAATTTATAGTTATACACAATAAAACATTTCACATGATAAGTACTTGAAGTTTTGACACCAGATTGCCAAATAAAGTGTCTTCCGTTTTCCTTTACCTGTAGGAAATCATGAATGAAAATTATCTTACCTTTTTTTCTTCAGTATAGTGGCTCGTTTATTTCCTTTAATTTTCCCCTCAACCATGACTTAAGCCTAACGTTTTGGTGTAATCTAACCTCTGACTTGGGAGAAGCGAGATTAAGGCCCATGAGGAAGCTCGTGACACATTCTATGTGGATCTATTCAAGAACAGATTTCGCACCTTCACCAAATACTATTCCCACATACCCTTTCAGTTTTATCATAACGATTCACATTAAGTGACCCTTGAGAGTAGTTAATCAACTCTTTCTAGGGAAAAACACGAGGTCCATTATATTGTTAAAAATTTGCTTCAAGTCCAATACAATTGCAGTCACATTAACTTCCTTGGAGACATAATTGGGAGCAAAAACAAAAGGACACTTTAGTTACTCTGTCATTCCAGAAGCAGCACAGCATCAGAATCATCTCCTCTGTTGATTGTGCATCCGCTAAACTATCTGCTTTCTCAACTGAGGCAATTTTCACGCCACAAAACAATTAGCAGTTATCCATGAAAAGCTAAGAAAAAACCAGGTTGAGACAAGGGTTATCCATAGTGTGAAGAGAGAATGAATTGGAACATCCATGAAAGAAAAGGAAGATAGCCATTGACGAGCAAGAACAGAAATCAAAGGAACCTAAAGAACTTCTAATACTATTAGAAAATAAGAAGATACTAAGAAAAATGGTAATTTCTTATCCTATTTTGTATATTTACATCACAACATGTATAGGAAATATAATTTTTTGTAACACACAATCACGAATTAACTGCAGAAAATAAACAATATAGGATTTAACGTGATTCGGTCGCCAACTACAACCTACATCCACACGGGCAACTATTAGGTTTTATTTTTGTCCTGTTGCATACCAATTACAAGTACAATGATCTCTTTAAATAGAAATTATAAAGGGGACACAATGATTAAGCCCACTCACTAAACATGGTGGTGTCTAGTCAGTTCAACCCAATTGGTCTTGGCTTCATACTCAACAATCTCTCACTTGAAGCTACAGAACAATGTTCACCTGCACTTCAACTGTGTACATGTACTTCTGTAATCTGTCGACGGAACTCAATGTTTCACCTCGAGTTGCCACCAGTCTTCTTAATCATTTTGAAGACTTCGTTAAAACTCTTCTGAGTTTCAACACGTCAGTCATGACTGAAAATGTCGCTGACCCGTTCTTTGTTCCTACTTACTCCCATTTGCAAGAATTGTTAGATCCTAGAACAACCTCAGAACAAACACTCTTCATATTCAACAAGAAATTTTCTGGAGATGTTTCAACAGCTGTTGATTCTCTTAACCCACTGTCATCCAGGAACTTCAACTGAAGCACGACCCGTGCTCCCACTGCCATAAGTACCTTTGACTAGTCTACTTGAACCTTTCCATGCTCGTTCATCCTGAATCTGACCTGTGGCTCTGGGTTTTTCTCTTGTAAAGACAACCCTCTTCTGCCCACGAAATTCTGTGAACCGCACTTTTTTTATCATCCGAACTGGGACGGTCACTCCCTCAGACCGTAATCCGACCATATAAAACGAATATCTCTTTCTTCCGCGGGCCATGACAAGATTTCCCTTGACGACCTTCCACTACTGATTACCGAACTTCCCATCATGTCTCTGTTCGTCCAACTGCCTAACATAAATCAAACAAACTTTTCGTTAAGCTTGAAACAACTCTAACATCCTTCAAAGTCCAGAAACTGACTGGCATCTTCAACACTATGTCACCCATGCCCGTAACATCAAGAATTTTGTCGTATGTAGTCTTACCTTTTTAAAGTCTCCAATAACTAGATTATGCAATGCTTTTCACTGTTGTGGGTAACATGAAATGAAGCACCAGAATCCATGACCCAGAAATCCATACTGCTATCCGCGACTAAGAGGTCCTCGTCCGCGGAGTCTTCTACAATGTTGACTTTTCATCATTTGGGCATTGATTCCTGAAATGCCCCACCTCCTTACAGTTTCAACATGTTACACTTGAGCAATCACGAGTCTTTGATTGACTTCTTCTTTTGTCCTTGCTCCCACTATCTCTGATATTTTTCTTACCTCTGATATTTTTCTTACCTTTGATGACATATAACGATTCACTAAATAATTCCCCATAACTCTTTCTTCGGACATCCTCGCTAAGAATGAGATCACGAATCTTCTAAAAATTGAATACATTCGATCTCGCTGAACTAGTAACTGTTGTAACCGTTCTGGACCAACTATCTGGCAAAGACAATAGCAGTAATAAAGTTTGAACTCCATCATCGAACTTAATGTCCACAGACATAAGTCTGGCTAAGATCGAATATTGATGTGCTCAGTAACTGAATTGTCATAACTCTGTGTCGCAGCGAAAAACAGTCACACCCCGCGCCTAGCACCACGCCATCACTGCTGCAGTAGAAAAATGCACGTGCTACCCTGCGTCTTTCGTCACTGTCATCGCACTGCACCTCCGTGTCATTTCGCTCACCGTAAGCACCTGCAGTTCTTCATCGTGAAACGTGATCCGCCGCTGCACTAGCGCACTCTGCCGCACTGTCTGGACACGACCCTACTGCGAGCAAGCCACTTGCACAATGTCACGAGCCGCCACCACTCTTGTCGCGACCCACACCACTGCACGTCACACCGCGTACTACACGCGCCTGCTGCGAGTCGCATGTCTGGGCTATCGCGAATCCTGGGCCGCCGTGAAACCCTAGCTTTGGGATGTCGTTGCAGTCCCTGCAAAATCCCTAGCTTTAAGACGTTGTTGCCACCTTTGTGAAACCCTAACTTTGAGATGTCGTTGTCGCCCCTGCGAAACCCTAGTTTTGGGATGCCGTTGCAGCCGCAATTTTCACGTCTCGTCGATTAATTTTTGTTGATCACATCTCTAGTGTGTAAACGAACCAAACTCTGATGTCACTTGATGGGAAAAAATGCATGCGGAAGCAACATACACAATCACGAATCAACAATACAGGATTTAACGAGGCTCAGTCGTCAACTGCAACCTACATCCACACGGGCAACTATTAGGTTTTATTTTTGTCCTGTTGCACACCAATTACAAGTACAATGATCTCTTTAAATAGAAATTATAAAGGGGACACAATGATTAAGTTCACTCACTAAACTTGATGTCTAGTCAGTTCAACCCAATTGGTCATGGCTTCATAGCAACAACTTGAACATCAGAGTGCCTTCGCAGGTTCCCTCCTCTCATATCGGTAAAAGTAATAATCAATTTGAGACTATCGTGCCTGGATACCGTGAAGATCAGAAAACAAAGACGAAAATTGAAGGAGTCACTCTATAAAGAGTCCAACTTTATAAGAACAATTAGTTGGTTTAGCAAAATTAGTTGTTTAGCAAAGGGGAGATCATATATATTAAGGAATCAAATTATTAATTGTTTATTATTTATCGTGATTACATTCTTTTATATTATTACATTCTTTAAAAAAACTAAATATTAATAAAATAATTGTATACTAACTGGTCCACGCGCTCCAACTTTTAGAAATTATGCCGTGAGGCATTGCTTTTTAAAAAATTCAGAAGCATAAAGCAACGATGGGTCGAAGTTCTGATGTCTATCCATCTAACTACCATTTTTAATTTGCAAAATTCATAAGATAAATAATTTTCGATTATATAAACTAAAATTACCTTCTATTATTTAATTAATTAAATTAATAAAAAAAATTATTTTATTTTATTTAAACTATAATTGTATAGTGCTAATGTTTTAATCACAATAAAAATTCTAAGAACTTTAAAATTAAATATATTATATTTTAAACATAAACTTGAAGATAACGACATGCCATAACAATAATTTAAATTTGAAAAAAAAAAGTAGTAAAATCTTAAAAAGCCAACCCTAAATTCATAATTTGTGTATAGATATTATTATGCAACAAGCTAGGTATAGTGTAAAAATGAATGCTCAAATTTATAATATAAAAATAAATTAATAGAAACGTTATTAAATAAAAAATTTTAATTGAATGTGTTAAGTTATTCATAATTAATTGGTAATTATTTATATTGTGAATTTAATTAAAATGATAAAGAAAAAATATAAGAAAATAATTAAAAGAAAATATTTTTAATAAAGTTCTAAACGTATGATTTTAGAAGATATAATGTATCTTCTATACACTTAACGATCTCTATATATGAAATTTAAGTTAACATAATAACCAAAAAGCGATAAAATAATCAAACCTAAACAATGTCTTCTAAACATATTACTACTAATAGATAATATTTTCCTTCCTTCTATCAAATAATTAATATCATCATCTAACTAGATTCTTACTGGATATAAATTTAGAATCAATCATCACAACTTAAAAACATAATTGTTTTCAATGTCTTAATCATTTCTAAAGACTTTATAAAAAGCAAAAACCTATTACTAAACAAAATTACAAAAATTTGTCCCAAAAAGAAAGGCTAATTTTTATGATAAGTGATAATGGAGAATTCACACTTTCCCTATATTTAATTCCTCCTTCCAACTGGATTAAGATAAAAAAACTTTCCACTACAAATTATATGTACCCAAATCATTGACAAACTCAACAAATTTTCTTCTCTTTAGTTTTTCCTTCTCATTTGTGCTTTTACCTTATGTTTTTTAGATAATAAATTTGTTTAAAAACATGCAAAAATATTCGTGTTTGTATATTTTCTCTAAAGAATGATATAAAAATTTTCAACAGAAACTTTCAGTGGCAAAATTAAACTTACTAGTTACTACTTCCTAAGGTAGTATATATATTTTTTTTATTTTATATATTCTATCAAACGTGTTATATGAGTAACAAAATTTATAACTGAATATGTTATTCCATACACCTCATATCCAATCGTCGGCAACTCACACAGACACGCCGTCACCGTCCACCGACACTATTATTCATGTCTTTTCTCCGTCACTGATTTATGTAACAAAATTAAACAAAAAGTAGTCATAATTGAAAAAACAAAGCATTTGACTTTTTTGACGTTACTAAGTGTGAAAAAAAAATTATATATATATATGTGTGTGTGTGTCCAAAGTTCATTCGAATATTTGATTGGGATATAGCACAACAACCACCATTGATGTGTTTTCATTTTGAGCACCGACACAATGCCAGCTACAACATTGCATGCTTCTGCTGTCTCAATGCTTGTCTGTTTTGTGCATCAACACCATGCACTTAATCAAAAGCTGGAATTTTGGATAACAATTAATCATATTGTCCACCTACTTTCATTCCAATTAATCCATGTCGTTTTTTTGGATAAAAAGTAATTATGTTATATTAGATATATATGACTTTTTTCCAAATTTATACATTAAATTATTTTTTATTTAAATTTAAATTACATTTTTCTATAAATATACATTCATTAAACATTTTAAGATTATTTTTTTTTATCAGCAATAAAATAAATAAATAAATAGGGACCACTTCAGGGGTGGTCCAACCCTTATACAGAAATACTTGACATCAGTCTCCTATTATAACGCCTACCAAATTAGCAAAGGGATAATCATACCAACACTAACCAATGTTAATGAATCAACCTCATACAAGCCAAAGGATTTAAAACCCAACTAGAATAAGGGAAATAAGCAGAACGAGACTTTGCATAAATCCAAGACCATACCTTTACT
>Ga0123342_1007130_pt1 | contig 14988 bp, 8 predicted proteins | sample Turbeawhitnodule_FD_89960 | JGI IMG/M metagenome (GOLD analysis project Ga0123342, IMG submission 89960) | Root nodule microbial communities of legume samples collected from Mexico - Turtle bean Mexico white nodule | ecosystem: Host-associated > Plants > Roots > Nodule | place: Mexico: Nepantla... | reverse complement strand
GTGTTCTGGTATAAACCGTTTTGTGTCGGTTTTTGCAGTGCCCTTTCTCTCCTTCCATTTCATATCCAACAACAACCCTTACACCATGAACTTCAGGTTCTTAGCCGCGGACTCTCTCCAAAAGGTTGTGATTTTGGTTGCACTTGTTCTGTGGAACAGTTTGACAAAGTGGGGTAGCATTAACTGGACCATCACTCTGTTCTCACTCTCCACTCTCCCCAACACACTCATCATGGGGGTTCCTCTTCTCAAAGCCATGTATGGAGACTTCACAGCCACCCTCATGATCCAAATTGTGGTTTTCCAAAGTGTCATTTGGTACACTCTCTTGCTGTTCATGTTTGAATACAGAGGAGCCAAGATGCTGATTCTGGAGAAATTCCCTGATACTGCAGGGGCTATATCCTCTGTTTGGGTTGATTCAAATGTTGATTCTCTGAGTGACAGGAAGATACTAGAAACTAATGCAGAAGCAGGAGAAGATGGGAATCTTCGTGTGGTGGTGAGGAGCATGTCACGTTCTGTGTCCATTGCATCAAACCTCACTGGGATTGAGATCCATTCGATGGAATCGTCTAGAGAACCAAGGCTGAAAAATTCAAATTATAGTGCTACAGATTTGCACCCTCGTGGTCCCAAAAGAGAAAGCATGCTGAAAATGCATGAGAAAAGTTTTCCAAGAAGCAAGAGTGTTGGTTATGATTTGGTTTCTTATCCGTCTCTAAAACCAATAGGGCAGAAGGAGACTAATAGGAACAAGGTTTTAAACATGTTCGAGTTGAGTTCAAGTGCAATTTCACCAACTTCTGATGCTAATGTGAGACATGCAGCAGATAATAGAGTTGGGTATTATGAGTTTGAGACCATGGAATCTTCAAAGGGTGTTGATTTTGCAAGCGAAACTACTCCATCAAAAGGTAACTTTATCTCACATAATTTTTTTTATAAAAATAAAAATAAAAATAAATGTAGAACCTTATAAAGAACATAGAAACAAAAACTTCTTTCTCCCAATACACCTAATCCCATATACCTCCATTACTATCACTGGCAAAACCAAGTAGCAAAGTCTTACCTCACTCAAGTGTCTCAAAACCTAACTCTCATAAAAAAAAATCACAAGAGACACCATCCCACCATCCTAATAACCTTTTTTAATCCAGAGCATACATACCTATGGTTCTAATCACCAATCAAAGAAGGAAAAATTCACAGAATACAACTTTGAAAAAATGCAAGACCAAACTTTTAATCATGCTAATAAAAAAAAAATTCAAACAGACGATCATTCCACCCTTAAACAAATTATTATTCTTATGTCTTCTTCACAATAATCACATTTCCTCATGACGCACGTAAAATAAAAAATTTTAAAATGTAATTGTTAATAGTATAATATTACCACATGATGTTGGTATATATAATTTCAATTGTATTTAATACCATTCACAAGATTGTAATATAATATAATTTCATTTTTGTTGATTCTTTTATTCACAATTTTATTTTTTTAATAAAAAAAATCTATTATTAAAAGAAACTCGTTTTGTAAATGTAGTTGTGCATGAAGATATTGAAATTGAAGGTCTTAAAGATCCTGTATTAGGGAGTCATCATATGAATGAGAACATTGAAAGAGATTCAAATAGAAGGAAAGAAATGCCTCGTGCTAGTGTTATGATAAATCTTATTCTCACCATGGTTTGGAGGAATCTCATGAGAAACCCTAATACCTATGCAAGTGTTTCGGGTCTTGTTTGGTCTCTCATATTTTTTAGGTATTTCTTCCACCTCTTTAATTGCTTTCTAATGTGTCTTTCTACATTGATGTATGCAAATCACACCCAAAAGTTTTTTTTAAAAAAAAAAATGTTAATAGCATATATACCATTCATTAATCATGGTTTATTGTGAGCAGATGGAACATCACACCACCATCTATAATAAAAGGATCCATAGAAATAATTTCTAATGCTGGATTGGGAATGGCCATGTTCAGTTTAGGTATGTACTATTTCAACCTTCTTCTTTTTTTATTTTTTTAATCAACAAAAAAAATGAATTAAACAAATAGTAATATTAAAAGATACCTCAATCTTTATAAAAAAATTATATACACGTAGTCTCACCATACCTAGTTTAACATATATCTTACAACAGATTCATCAAATTCAATATACCATTCAGAGAGTCTAAAACAAAAATTCTAAATCATTGTCTTTTAAAAAAAATAAAACAACATTATAAAACAACCAGCAATATTACATTCCTCCTAACTACATTTAAACTTTAGACGACCTGCAAGTTCAATCTTATATTATATAAAACAGTTCAATCCCATATTACATAAGACATTTATCCATGCCTTATGTTAATATCAAATGGTTATAAGGTAAGACTTAACACGACCACTTTTAGAGATTTAGTAGTTTCTTAATACATATCAAAATAATTTAAGTGTGTATAAGTATTTTGATTTTTTTATGATATATACATGAGTTGTAATGTGTCTATGTGATCATCTTTACTTTACTTAATTAAACAGGTTTATTCATGGCATTACAACCTAAAATCATTACTTGTGGAAAAACTCAAGCTATGATTTCAATGGTAATTAAGTTCTTGGTTGGTCCCATAGTGATGCTTGCAACCTCAAAAGCCATGGGTATCAATGGAGTTCTTTTAAAGGTTGCAATTGTTCAGGTGAAACAAAACTCACTTTTGATTTCTTCAAAATTAATAAGATTGAATAATAATTATTATTATTATTATTATATATTCAAATTCTATAGTATATTTATGCCTATTTCATTGTGTAATTTTGTAGGCATCTCTTCCAGAGGCTATTGTTCCTTTTGTTTTTGCCAAAGAATATAATCTCCATGCAAACATACTAAGCACAGCGTAAGTGTGCGAATTTATTTATATTAAAAATGTTCTATTCATTTATGGATCTATCAAATTCTAAATGAATTTCAAAATTTTGCAGGGTTATCTTCGGAATGGTGGCTGCATTGCCCGTAACAATAATCTACTACGTGATTCTTGAATTCTAAAACTTTTTTCAAAAAATACCTATGTAAATTTTTTATTTATTAATTTTATAAAAGTAATTCATAGTGAGACGCGGTTTGAATTGTATTTCACAGCCTACTTTAAAATATAAAATTTTTGTTTCAAACAACGTAAGTTTGTAAAATTGTTTAGTAATTTCACATAAAGGGTGTTTATTTATTTTTATTTTTTTTATCTAAAAAAGGGTGTTTGTGCATTTATAAGAAGATGGTTTATAATGAAGTCATAAAATTCGCCAATAATTTGCAAATGAAGTCATAAGATTGTTAAAAAAATGAATTATTTTTCAAAGAGTAGAAAAGAGATTATGGAAAAGACGATGAAAGAAAAGGAAATTATTATTAAAGAAAATGATTAGGGATAATAAACAAATTTGTATATATAAATTTTATTTAAATATGTGTCAATGTTCATATAAAATATTTTGATTAGTTAAATATGAGTATAAATATAACTAATATTTAACTTTTTAAATTAGTACGAAATGAAAATTAATATGATATATTTGTCTTATATTTATATTTATTTTAAATTTTTAAAACATTTTAAGTTTATTTAATTTTATTTTAAAATTTAGATAATTTTTTTTATTTGACATTGAAGAGAAGATATATGTCTTGGTACTAAATTATTGGAAAGGATGAAATCCTATTATTAGAAAGGAAATGGATGTTATATTATTACTTAATAAGTTAATAAATCATATTAAAATGCTAAAAAAATACATACATGTAAATATCACCAATTTGTTTGCATGGGCCCATGTATCACCTTTACATCTTTCAGGACGAAATGAACATTTAATTATATCACAAAATCTTCTGAGAAAAAAGGTAAAATAAAATAAATCAAAAGAACGAAAAATGTAAAACAGAAACATTTAAAGCGAAATAGAACATCACAATCATGATTGCTTATAATTTAATTTAATTTTTTGGTTAATTTATTTTAGTGAATGTTGAACTGAATTAATTTAATTGAACCAGCAATTCGTGATTAGCAACTTAATTGAATCATAAAACACCCTAAATATATTTTTTATCCTCTCAAATTGGAAATTAAGACAACAATATGGTTTACCATACAAGATTTTACTACTAAGATTTATTAACAACTTAAGTTTAAATCAAATTGAATTAAGTTAATTTTTTTTTAAATATTTAATATTTTTTAAATACTGTTAAAGTTAAAAATATACTTATAAAAAATATGATATAATTTATGTATAACTATAAAAAGGTATAAACCTAATTATAAACATTGATATAAGCAAACTCAAGAAACATACAAGAATTTGTTCTTTAACAAGCCTGTGATTTCATTCCTGCAAACCATCTTACACCACTACACGTGGAATTTAGTAATCTTTTCAATCAAGGGTGAATCTCAAAGCAATGTTAATGGCTAGAGAAGAATCCGATTTCACCACCATCTGATTGAATCCATGTTTCAATTAAGCCAAAGATATTACCACGAACACCGAATAACAGCTAAATTTGGGGGGGAAATAACGCAATACAAGCACCTTCTGCACGTAAATAGGGAGAGGACCACCGTTGAATATTTCAATATTTTCAACTCCTTTTCATTGGTGTTATATATAAGTCAACACTTTCTTTTCCTCTCACTTTGCTTCAACCATGATCAAAGGTAAAGACGTGTATGATGTAGTGTCAGCTATTGTGCCCCTCTATGTGGCTTTGATCTTAGCCTATTGCTCCGTCCGTTGGTGGAAGATCTTCACACCAGAACAGTGTGCTGGTATAAACCGTTTTGTGTCGGTTTTTGCAGTGCCCTTCCTCTCCTTCCGTTTCATATCCAACAATAACCCTTACACCATGAACTTCAGGTTCTTAGCCGCGGACTCTCTTCAAAAGGTTGTGATTTTGGTTGCACTTGTTCTGTGGAACAGTTTGACAAAGTGGGGTAGCATTAACTGGACCATCACACTCTTCTCACTCTCCACTCTCCCCAACACACTCATCATGGGGGTTCCTCTTCTCAAAGCCATGTATGGAGACTTCACAGCCCCCCTCATGATCCAAATTGTGGTTTTCCAAAGTGTCATTTGGTTCACTCTCTTGCTCATCATGTATGAATATAGAGGGGCCAAGCTGCTCCTCTCAGAGCAATTCCCTGAGAAAGCTGGAGCCATTGCCTCCCTAAGGGTTGATTCAAATGTTGATTCTCTGAGTGACAGGAAGATACTAGAAACTAATGCAGAAACAGGAGAAGATGGGAATCTTCATGTGGTGGTGAGGAGCTTGTCACGTTCTGTGTCCGTTGCATCAAGCTTCACTGGGATTGACATCTATTCGATGGAACCTCGTGGTTCCAAAAGAGAAAGGGTGTTGAAAATGCATGAGAAAAGTTTTCCAAGAAGCAATAGTGTTGCTCATGATTTGGCTTGTGCATATCCGTCTCTAAAACCAATAGGGCAGTCACCAACTTCTGATGCTAATGTGAGACATGCAGCAAATAATAGAGCTGGGTATCATGAGCTTAAGACCATGGAATCTTCAAAGGGTGTTGATTTTGCAAGCGAAACTGCTGCATCAAAAGGTAACTTTATCTAACAATAATCACATTTTCACGTAACACACGTGAAATAAAAGTTTTAAAATGTAATTGTTAATAGTATAATATTACCACATGATGTTGGTGTATATAATTTCAATTGTGCTTAATAATATTCACAATATTGTAACATACTATTCACAATAATTTCATTTTTGTTCATTCTTTTATTCACAATTTTTTTATTCATTTTTTTTTATGAAAATATATCTGTTATTAAAAGAAACTCGTTTTGTACATGTAGTTGCGCATGAAGATGATGAAAATGAAGGTATTAAAGATCCTGTATTAGGGAGTGAGATGAATGAGAGCATCGAAGAAGATTCAAATAGAATGCAAGAAATGCCTCGTGCTACTGTCATGATAAAACTTATTCTCACCATGGTTTGGAGGAATCTCATAAGAAACCCTAATACCTATGCAAGTGTTTCGGGTCTTGTTTGGTCTCTCATATTTTTTAGGTATTTCTTCTATCTCTTTAATTGCTTTCTAATGTGTCTTTCTACATTGATGTGTGCAAATCACACCCAAAAGTTAAAAAAAAGTATTGTTAATAGTATATATACCATTCATCAATCATGGTTGCTTGTGAGCAGATGGAACATCACAACGCCACCTATAATAAAAGGATCCATAGAAATAATTTCTAATGCTGGGTTGGGAATGGCCATGTTCAGTTTAGGTATGTATTATTTCAACCTTCTTTTTTATTTTTTTAATTAGGAAAAAAATTGAATTAAAAAGATAGTGATATTTAAGGAATACCTAAACCTTTATAAAAAAATTTCATACATGTAGTCTCACCATACCTAGTTTAAGAGAGATCTTACAACAGATCCTTCATAACATTTGACTGATATACCATATATAGAGTCTGGAAACAAAAATTCTAAATCTTACGAGTCTATTGTCTTTCCAAAAAATAGAACAATATTATAAAACAATCAACAATATTGCATTCATGCTAGTTACATTTAAATTTTAGAAGACGTGCAAGTTCAATCCTATATTACATAAAACAGTTCAATCCCATATTACATAAGACAGTTTAATCCCATATTATATAAGACATCTGTTCATCCCTTATGTTAATATCAAATGGTTATAAGGTAAAATTTATCACATGACCACTTTTAGAGATGTAATTTCTTAATACATATAAAAATAATTGAAGTGTGTATAAGTAAACTCAATCTTCATTTTGATTTTTTTTTATGATATATACATAAGTGTGTCTATGTGGCCATCTTTACCTTAATTAAACAGGTTTATTCATGGGATTACAACCTAAAATCATTATTTGTGGAAAATCTCGAGCTATAATGTCAATGGTAATTAAGTTCTTGGTTGGTCCCTTAGTGATGTTTGCAACCTCTAAAGTCATGGATATCAATGGAGTTCTTTTAAGGGTTGCAATTCTTCAGGTGAAACAAAACTCATTTGTGATTTCTTCAAATTGATAAGATTGAATTATTATTATTAATATATTATTATTATATATTCAAATTCTATAATATATATAGCTATTTCATTGTGTAATTTTGTAGGCATCTCTTCCCGAGGCTCTTGTTTGCTTTGTTTTTGCCAAAGAATATAATCTTCATGCAGACATACTCAGCACAGCGTAAGTGTGTGAATTTATTTATATTAAAAATGTTCTATTCATCGATGGATCAATCAAATTCTAAATGAATTTCAAAAAAATTGCAGGGTTATTTTTGGAATGGTGGTTGCAGTACCTGTAACCATAATCTACTATGTGATTCTTGATCTCTAAAACTTTTCTTAGAAAATAACTGTGTAGCATTTGTTATCAAATGAGAAAAAAATTTATTAATTTTATAAAAGTAATTCATCTTAGTGATAGGTGGTTTGAATTGTATTTCACAACCTATTTTAAAATATAAAAAAAAATTCAAACGATGTAACTTTGTAAAATTGTTCAGTAACCCACATAAAGGGTGTTTATTTTTGTATCATAAAAAAGGGGTGTTAGTGCATTTATAAGAAGATGATTTATAATGAAGTCATAAAATTCGCCAATAATTGGCAAATGAAGTCATAAGATTGTTAAAAAGAGGAATTGTTTTCGAAAAGTAGAGAGGAGATTGTGGGAAAAAGGATGAAAGAAAAGGAAATTATTATTAAAGAAGATGATTAGGGATAATAAATAAATTTGTATATATAAATTTTATTTAAATGTGTCAATGTTCATATAAAATATTTTGATTACTTAAATATGAGTATAAATATAACTAATTTTTAAATTTTTAAATTAGTAAGAAATGAAAATTAATATGTAATATTTGTCTTATATTTATTTTATTTTTAATTTATTTAATTTTTTTTTTAAATTTAGATAAACAAATTACTAAATTTTGCAGGGCATCTCTGATTTGGTGGTTGTGTTTGTTTCCCATAATAATAATAATAATATACTTCACACTTCTTGAACAGTAATAATTCGTCAAAATCCAATTTTGTATGCGCATCAAAATGCATAAAAAATATTTTATATAAAAAGTTGAATCTTGTCATCAAATACTTGAACTGTAATAGATAAGTTGATGATCACTTTATCACAGAAAGACGAATACCAGGAATTTGTTAATGCCATTGAAGACCAATATCAATTTTTGTTCTCGGTTACAACAAAATGCTGCTTTAGCTCCTATAAAAAGCCAAAGGAAAAAACAATTCTAGCGAGGAATCCACCAAATCATTCATGTACAGTTGGTGTTCCAAGTTTCTCAGAGCAGTAAGTGGAATAGGGAGATCCATATATCCAGCTACATCTCTTGATCATGTATTGTAGATTGACAAGATGGTTAGATCAGAATCTAGAAACAAGAAAAAGAACCAGAATGTTTTCTTAATGTGCCATACAACTGCATTTAATGCAGGGTTAGATACTTAGTTAGACAGATTCTGCCCCATAATGTCCATCATGGGTGCTGCCATTTTCTTTGCTGAGTTTAGATTTTGGTAAAATGGAAGCCTGTTGTCGAGGTGATGGCTTGTTTGATTGTTGCCTCAGATTAAGGTAAGTGTAAATAGACATGCCAGCAATAGCTGTGAATGCGCCACAGATACTGATTTTCCCAGGATTGGATCCAAAGAGATAATAGTTTCCTAGAAGGAGGACACAGGTCTTGAATTGTCCAAGGACAACGTGGGAGATGGCAGATGTAGCCCTGCAAATTCAGGGTTGAAGAGAAAATATATGAAAAGCCCAACTCTTTAGAAGATTAGTAGACCACAGTGCATTCAGCCAAAAAAAACAAGATGACAATAATGTTCTGAATGTCACAAAGAATATCATCCAAAACATAGCACTCAAATGCAAGTGGTGAATGAATAGATTAAATTTGCTACACCAAAATTCATAGTAAAGAATCCATCCTAATATTGTCACAATTTTATAAAAACATATATACAAGTTGACACTCGATTCTTGTATTGTGAACCTGGCCATAGAGTTCAATGTTAGTAATTTAATTTTAGCACATAATTATGCAATGCCATCTAATACAAACTTAAGTCAAAAGCAAATGTGCCATCACTGGTACTTTTCAGGTTCAAAGAGTGCTTCAGACATTGGAAATGGATTACTAAACTTTACTACTACTAAAATATACAAATTCCAAAAATGCTTTAGGTCAATGGGATGCCAACCATAACAGGGATTCAGACTCTTGACTTCAAGTGATGGTCAAAAGCTAACAGTTCCACGAGGCTTCAAGAAGTGACAGAACCGAGAAGAACGCAAAGAATATATCAAATGCACCTCATGTTCTACTACAGTCTTACAATCTAGACAGCCAGTAAAATAATCAAGTGCCCTATAAAATTCAACAGGAAATATTCTATGTAAAAGAAATTGAAATATCTTTTCAAACAAAATTATTGAACAGCTAGAAATCTTACGTACCCAAGTGCTAAAGCACCAGACCACTGAAGCAAGAATCCAAGGATAGCTGATGCAAAAATCACCAAAATATTGCTCAAGTTCCAGTCAAAGGAGAGAACACCAGGTGGGTCTAAGCAGGGTAACATAGCAGCCAAGAAAATCAAAGTAATGGGTGTTGTTTTCCACATTAGTCTGTTTGATCAATCCAAATTAGACAAGATAGAAAGAAATTCTCTTATCGAAACTAAGAATTAAGAAGGGAAATGACGATAAAAATTATAAAAGGTGTAATTACTCACGACAAAGCAGTCCAGTTCTCTTGTTGCTGCAGTCTAGACCACAAGATTTTGTTTACAGCACTGGGAACAATCCATGCCAATGCTACACAAGCACCAAATACATGGAACTGCAGATCAGTCACAGTTGCCACAGCAATACCAATAGATACCACCGTTAATGCTAATGTCTGAAAAGTTTCAAATTTTCTGGTAAGCATTTAAACTTAAAATATCACAAAAGTTCCCAGAGGGAAACTTTGCTCCAGAATATAGATTGCACATATCATTAGCAGCAAGAAAGTATAGGCCAACTAAGTCAAGCAAAGCTTTTAGATAGGATGATGACAATAAGGATTCCAAAAACAATACACCCTTCGGCCCTTTACACAAGAAACAACTGAGCATATTTTTTACCTCATTATAAGAAATACCAATCCATTTTAAGAGTATATGTATATCCTTAATTTATTGTGAAATCTATTAATGAGATGCTCACGTATTCTCCAAGCAAGTGGATGCATGTATTGACTTATTAACAATACAAGTCACTAATTGGTAGAAAGAAATTATCCCTTGAATTTTGTGTAGAGTCACTAAATATTACAACTAGGTACTTTCTATGGGTATTTTAGGTTAAACTTCAAGTATTAACTAAAACTAACTACTTTCAATGGTTGAAGAATTTGTTATTTGTTTTTTTGCATATAAAAGACCGGAGAGAGTATAATACAATCTAATAAGTAAAAATCATTATTATATGGTCCCAGTGGCTAGAACCCGTTAGCAACCACAATTTTGAACTGCTTACATAGGACTTTGGATACACATATAATATCATGTCACATGAGAAATAACATTAAATATACTCAGAGATTAAGTCATCTTCCACAAAGATGCAGGTGCAAAATAGGTGCTAGGATAAAAGAAGGGTGCTTGAAAGATAGAGTTGCTTCATAAATAGGTCTCACACTTTGCCTCATGGAATGATTGCATGCATGTTGCTTTTTAATTAAAAAAGTCCTCGGTACAAAATTAGTCCGTATTTCTTCTATTTTTATTACATAAAAACTCGTATTTGGTAATCCTGCTAGACCCATATATTCCTACTTATCTTTTCCTTACGAGAAACAAATTCAACACCAAAGTGAGTGCATATACCTTTGGGAAAGAAACTTTCTTCCTATACAATACAAATTCTGCAAAAACTATTGACGGTGTCACTGCAATCTTTGCCATCTGATAGAAACCAATGCTGAAGGTATAGAAATTAAATTAACAGTATAAAAAAATACTTGAATAAAAATATGAATAGTTGGTTACCTATTATACTTCAAGCTGACATTAGCAAGGCCCGTGGATAGAGACATAACAAATCCAAGAGTAAATAAAGTAGACAGTCGAGTTGATTTTGAGGAAGGAGAAGCCGGAAGGAGAGAAAATGCTTTTAGTAATGCCATGAAGAACCAGCTCACTAAATAGTGAATCAGTGTAAGAAGTATAGGAAATTTGAATTTAACAGTTTGAAGCACCTAAAACAAACAAGAAAAACCCAAGAAAGTCAGCAAATAAAAAGCATGATACATTGAAATTTCAAAACAGAACACAGCTTAAACCAGATATAGGGAGAAATAAGAGTAAACAAACCATTTTGTTCATGAAAATAATACCAACTGCAACCAGAAAATTGAAGGAAAGTGCAACAGCTGGACCACATATGCGCTGCTGTTGACGCTTTGCACCTTCAGAGGAACGGAATTGATTAAAAAGAGAAGCTCTCACATCTTCCAAAGCTCTTCCTGCAATTAGAGGATGATTTAACTTTGAATTGACTGTTGAGTGTAAACACAAAGGAAAAGCCAACATTAACCATTGATTATCCAGATTAGTTTCAAGTAAAACCGATCTGAACCATTTATGTATGGTTGTGTGGCCAAGATTGACTCTTCTTACTTTCCATAATCACTTGTAAGGCATACAAACATATGTTCATATTTTGCATTTCAAATGTGAACTCAATTTCTACACCTACTACAAGGCTTTTGATGGGATTACAATGAGACACATACACTAGATTCTACTCTATAATTAAATTGTGCTTAGCAGGAACAGCAGTTACAGAAATATCTCCCTTATAAGCAGCAAAATAAAGGAAAATACACAACACCAGAACTTAAAAAAGTATATATTATCTCTTCATACAAGCTTAGAAAGATACTGAAGTGAGAACACGCTCTCAAAGGAACTAATCTGGACCATACACCATTATGCACAGCAACCTTCACTGATCATTACCAAAACACAGAAACACAGTTAATAGTGTACCATCTAACCAAGCCCCATTTGACAAAATGGTCCAAAATGCTCCCCAAACACAAATGGGCAAGAATGTGAAAGATAGAAACACTCATAAACTCAAGAAATTTGATGAAATAATAAATATAAAAAAAAAAAAACAACCTTTTTCGCCAGCATCGCTGTCTTTGCGCTTGAGGATCTTTCTGACACCTTTCCTGATGAAGAAGCTAAACATTTTACAATTGCAGAGGGCAGATTGTTGAGACCAAACCCTAGAGAAGAATTCCAAGGAAGCTGAAAATAAATAAGTAAATTAACGAATGAGTGAGTGAGTGTGTGTGCAAGCTAAATTGCTGTTTATGCCGTGTTTGGTTGAATTCAAAATATGCAGAGGGGTAGACGGAGAAAAAAAGGAATAAGACAAAACAAAAACAGCAATGACACGTGGCGTTAAAACCGATAACAGCGGAAAATAGCAGCTGTCGGAACTCATATTCATCATAGCGCGTGTTTCATATACTTACTTCAGATACCACTTAACACCTAAATTTTACTATATGTTTGGTTTCACCATCAAATTTTGATTCTGAATTCAAATTAAAATTCATCATGAGACACCCAAATGCAATTTTAGATAGGATCAAAAAAAATTGAGATTTATTGTTAAAATATTTTCATTAAAAAAATATAGAAATATAAATTATACTATTTTGAAATTCATTATGGTGTTTCAAAACCACATATTTTAAAGTTAAAACAGTTAACTTAGATATAATGAGAAGATTAATACTTTAAAATAAAAATAAAAACAGAAACAGGAAAGATAAGATGATTAATGAAAAGTTTAGAAGTTAGTTAATTATTTACTAGTTCTAATAATAATAGGAAGTGATAATAATATATGAATTTATTGGACCACATTTATACAAAGTTGTTGTTCCCTTTTTGAGTGCTGTGTGTCGGCAGAAAGCTAAGTTCCCCCAGTCTGAAGAAAATATCTGATATCTAAAATAAACTTTAATAATAAAATATAAAATTGTATAGCCCAATTATATTGGTTCTGTGGCTTTGTTTTTAAGTGGAAAATAGGTTAATTCCGTGAGAGAGACTCATTAGTGAAGATACATAGCAAACAAGGTGAGAATAAAGACAAATTACTATGATTTGTGGTACATAACACTTTGGTAATTTCTATAGATATTAAAGTGTTAACTCTACCTATTTATTTATTTATGTGAGGCATTTCAAATTCTTTGTTTTCTCTAATCATAATATAATACTTAATTTCTTCCGAGTAAATAAAATATGTTTATAATCAAAAATAAAAAAAAATGTGTTTAATTAATTTGAGAAAAAAGTATCAAATAAAATTTTTAAAATAAGGAAATTATAAATAAAATAAATACATAATAAAGTTAAAAAATATATATAAAATTGTTTTTTCAATATTACAAACTAAAAAAAGAGGGTTTTTTCTGGGCTGATTCATTTGGCCCAGCATTTCTAATATTTGCCTTTTTTTTGTTTTCTATGTATACAAACACCATCAGTTTTTGACAAATTCTTCCTGCACCATATCAATTCAACATGCACCCAACTTGTTATAGAAAATGACAAAAATGTCTCTTCAAAATGACGTAAATGACCTAAAATAAAAAGAGGGTGTAAATATTAATTACTTTAGGAACCTTTGATCTGAAATATTATGGATTTAAATTTTCGAAACACATTTTTGAATTCTGGAAATATTTATCCGAAATGCATTTTGAATTTTTTATTCCAAGAGTTCTTTGTCCGGAATGTATTTTTTCATTTTTGAATTATATTTAATATTGTGTATTTTTAAATTCGAAATAAGAGTAATTTTGGAAATTTAAAAAAATGATAAGGTGATTGAGGCAGCTTCTTCCTGCACCCCCACAATTTTGTAAATTCCGAAACTGACCCCACAATTTCGGGATCTGAGAGTGTGTTACGGATTCATCAAGCCAAAGTGAATCATGTTGCATTCCGGAAGCAAAGTTTGCATAAATTATTGATTTCTAGATTGTTGAATCCGGAAGCCTAATTTCTATTATGGATTGGTGGATCCGGAATGATTTTTTTCAATTATGAATTTCTGAATCCGGAATGCATATTTTTAATTACGAATTGGCGGATCCGAAATGTTTTTTTTAATTATGGATGTTTTGCATTTTTTTATTTTGGATTAACACTCTCATTCATGTACTACCAGAAGCATTAATTCGAGAGATTACTGGATGCGCCAATCCAAAAATTTACCGGAAGTGTCAATCCGAAAATTTATCGGATTTCATAATCCGGAATAAAAAAAAATATATACAATTTATATAGGGACACTTTTGTCTTTGCGCAACCTTGTGGGGGTGCAGGAAGAAAAATATAGGGGTGCAGGAAGAAATTGCCGGTGATTGATATGGTGCAGGAAAATCTGAGCCCATTCGTTTGGCCCAACTTTTCTATCCTTTCCCCCTTGTTTTCTATATATACAAATTTTGGGATAATTTTATGAAGAAATATATTTTGAATAGTAAAATTAATGTATTCAACAAACTATGTTGAACCATAATAATTGGATTTTTTATGTGAAGTAGATGAAAATGAAAATTAATATATATATATATATATATATATGAAATTTGTTATGGTAAAAAGGTTTTATTTGTCAATCAATTAAAAAGAACTATTACTAAATTTTTAAATAAATTAAAATTTAGTTAAGTGTTTTATCAATATTTCGAGAGTTAAATACCATTTTAGTGTCTACCCATATATATATATATATATATATATATATATATATATATATATATATATATATAATTATATATT
>Ga0123342_1007129_pt1 | contig 14989 bp, 16 predicted proteins | sample Turbeawhitnodule_FD_89960 | JGI IMG/M metagenome (GOLD analysis project Ga0123342, IMG submission 89960) | Root nodule microbial communities of legume samples collected from Mexico - Turtle bean Mexico white nodule | ecosystem: Host-associated > Plants > Roots > Nodule | place: Mexico: Nepantla... | reverse complement strand
TTTCCACACTCTTCATGCACCTTCAAGGTCACCACACCTCTTAGGAGGACCTTGTCCATCTCCTCCATTAAGCTTCCGCACCATCTTCAACAAACATCCAAGAAGAGCTCATAGGAATGCCATCACCTCTAGTTTAAAGCCATACATTCTAACAAAGTCACGGGGGACTACCAAGCTAAAGACCCTTAGATGGTCGCATACCTCGAATACGTCATGGTCCTGAAGGAGTCGTTCGAGGTATTCGAGTTAGTCCACGTACCCAAAGAACAGAATGCCTAAGCCGACTTGCTTGCAAAGCTTGCCAGTTCGGGAAAGGGGGTAGGCAAAGGACATTGATTCAGGAAACCCTGAAGACACCTCGAACTACCACGGACAACGTGGTAGAAGTCCAACAGGTTAGCACGGAAGAGATGAGGAGGAGTCATCGGTCGTTAACGCAGGAGACGGTGAAAACACCCAGAATAAGTAGGTACCAGGTTGCTGGGGAAACAGCGTCGCAAATTTACCAGGTCGAATCGGGAGAAACCTGGGTGACGGCCTACCAACGCTACTTGGTTGATGAAGTACTCCCACTAGAACCTGCAAAAGCTCGAAAAATCAAGAAAAATTCGAGCAAATACACCCTGATCGATGGGAAGTTGTTCATGCATGGATTCACCCATCCTATCCCGGTATATGTAGATGGTGAACAATGCACGCGCATAATGACATAACTACATGAAGGGATATGCGGCAGCCACATCGGTGGTCAATCTCTCTCATCAAAGGCCATTCGTGCAGGGTATTACTGGCCAACGGAGGATTGCACGAGGTACACCCAGCGGTGCAAGCAGTGCCAACAACATGCTGATTGGCACAAGGCGCCCTAGAGGAATTGAGGTCGATCTACAGACCATTTCATACCTGGGGGATCGATATTATGGGGCCTTTCACTTTGGTAGTATGGCAGCTGAAGTACCTCGTGGTTGGCATAGAGTATTTACAAAGTGGATCGAGGCTAAGCCCGTGGCACAGATCACAGCCCATAAGGTCCAGCACTTCGTGTGGAAAAATATAGTATGTCGTTTTGGAATCCCGAAGAGGTTGGTATCTGACAATGGTACCCAGTTTGCAAGCTAGCAATTGGGCAAGTTATGTACAGAGCTGGGAGTGAAACAGGTGTTCGCGTCAGTAGAACACCCCGAGACGAACGGACAGGTCGAGTCGGCCAACCGAGTTCTGCTCAGAGATCTAAAGAGAAGGCTAGACAAAGCCAAGGGAACTTGGGTGGAAGAAGTTCCTACAATTGTGAGGGCCTACCACACCACTCCCCAGTCCACAACCGGGGAAACACCATTCAGCTTGGTGTACGGTTCGAACACTATGATTCCGTTAGAAATCCAGGAGAACTCGCCGCGTTTTCAGAACTTCGTGGTCGAGGAGTCCAATGAAGAGAGAAAGGTGAACCTGGACCTATTAGATGAAGCAAGGAGGAAGCGAGGATTAAGGCTGAAGCCTTGAAAAGGAGGGTGGAGTACAAGTACAGCTCCAAGCTGAGACCTCGGCAGTTCCAAGTCGCTGACCTGGTAATGCGGAAGGCCCACCCCGTACCAACTAGAAAACAAGCTATCCCCCAAGTGGACTGGCCCTTTCAGAGTTACGGAGGCCCTTGGGAATGGAGCATACACACTCGAAACGTTGGAGGGTGGCGCGATCCTTCGTACTTGGAACGCGACCAATCTGGAGTTTTATTTTAGTTAAAAATATTTTGCATTGTACACGTTTTAAGGGGGCACTCTTTTTCCCTCATAAGGGTTTTTTAATGAGGTCACCCGAATAAAATTCCAGTTATTCAGTTAAGAAATGTGTGTACATTGTAGTTAATGAACCTCTCCCTTGAAGTGATACACTGAGAGCAAAGGTAGTTTGGTTTCCCCAATAAGCCCCTCTTGTGTAAGTTCACCAAGGCGAAGAATAGTATGGTTCCCCAGTTAATGAACCTCTCCCTTGGAGTAACACACCAAGATCGGGAATAGTATGGTTCAATGATGAACCTCCCCCTTGCGCAAGTTTACCAAGACCGAGAACAGTAAGGTTCGAACATTAAAGACTTGCCCCTTGACTTTTTATAGCAAGGTCGCGGTCAGTTGTTCAGACATGTCCCTTGACTTCGTACAGCAAGGATGAGGTCGCTAAGAGTCATTCACTCGAGTTAAGAACACCAAGAGGGGAGAAGTATGGCTCCTTAAGGGACCTCCCTCTTGCGTAGTAACTCCAGGGTCAAACAGCGTAGCCCACCAGTTAAGTTCACCCGTACCTTTCTATTGCAGGACCAAGATTGGACGGAAACGTTTCCCCCTTGAATACAAGCCAAGGTTGAAAGCGTCATATTTCCCAGTATTACCAGCAAACGTTCCTGTAGGTATAAGGAGGGTAAAGATGAGGTTGACGAGGACGCCTTACTTTGCAAGGAAAATCGAGGACAACAAGAGTAGCTAACCCTCGAATAAAGGTCGAGCCAGTTAAAGGGTTGGCGTGCAAGGTTCAAACGTGCTACCTAAAAGGGGAACCTAGGTCGAAGGCGCTGTTGTTAGAAGTCGAGGCCGATAAAGGCAGAAAAATGCAGGTTAAACAAGCAATTAAACAAAAGATAAATATTTATAAAGAGGCAGATTGTTCTACAAAAAATACAGGGTTACAGAATGAGTCACTCTCGTAGCACGAGTTGCCCATCAACAACACACTTGGACTCACCAAAGGGGGTAAGATCCACCTCAAGATGCACGCAGGCAAACTAAGCGATGGCATCTTGGAACCCCTCGCCGTAAGCATCATCTGCATCGTTGGTGAGTTCCTCCTCTGTCTTTTTGAAAAGCTCAACCTTCTCGACCAGCTCCCCTTCAACCTGCCCTAGCAGGACCTCGCGCTGGGTGGCCCTCACCTCCAGCCTGGCCATTTTTTCCTTCATCTCCTTGACCAGCCCTTCCAGCTTGACCATGTTGCTGCAAAGAGGCAAGATCTTCGCTTCTAGTTGGACAGCCTCGTGGTTCTTGTCATAAAGAGCTTTCATGGCGTCCTTCTCAGATTGGCAAAGACTTGCCAACTCAACGTACATGCAAGGCCTTGGTCTTGAGGGACAGTTCTTCCTCCAGCTTCGCCATCCTAACCTTGAGTTCTTCCGCCTCTTGGGCCCTACTCAATGCGAGGTTGGATGTGATCAGAAAGTCCCCAAGGTCGTCGACAATGCGATCCTGGAAGAGATTGCCACTTAAGCTCTACAGCACCTCCTTATCCTGGACGCATTTGAAGATTTGTTGAAGTAGCGTGGGGAGCTCGGAGGTGGAAGCCATCTCTGGGCCTTCAGGGGCGCTCTCCCCCCCACCTTCGTGAACAACAAGGTGGCGTGGGGAGGAGTCGCTCGGAGGGTTATCCCTAAAGGCCGAGGTCCCCCCGGACGCAGAAGGAGAAGGCACACGACCTCGCCCACCCTTTGCCTTTTGAAGACGAGGTCGGTGCACGTATCTTCGTCGTCCGACTCAATAGCCACCACCATTTTCTGCTTATCATCAGCAAGGGCTAGAGCGATTGTTTGGGGGGCAGAGGTGGCTGAAGTTGGGGGGGGTCCCAGGCGTCGAAATGCCCACGCCAGCGACGGCCGCCCTGCGCTTGGCAAGAAGGTCTGCCAGCTTCTTCTTCTTATCCTTGCTGAAGCCCATATCTGCATAGAAACGTCAAGTTAACACAGGAAATAGTGACAAGGCAAGATTAATGCAAGCAAGAATACAACGCGACAAGAAGCGTGGGAACAAGAAGAATACCAATATATTTTTTAAGATTTTTGGGGCTAAACTCGCGTTTGAGTAGCTCCAAGGTACTGAATGGAGTATGGAGTCTAGAGAGGAACTCACATACTCCCTGCTCTTGAAGGGGAAGATCTTCGAGACTTCGGGTCCTCTGGAGGTTCGGTTTCTCCGCCCAGTATAGAGGGAACCCATATAAAAGGGCGGGGTCCCTCCGGTTGCTCCGAATTTTGAAGAAGTTCTTCTTGAACTCCTTGTAGGATTGCTGAAAAAGCGTCAAGAGCACCCTCCCAGAGCTAACCTGCAACTTCTTCCCAGGGCTTTTAGATTCGAAGAAATAGAGGAAAGCGTCCACCGACGGCGTATGGTTGAGACTGTGGCAAAGTATGGCAAAGGCCCTTACGAACACCCAATTGTTAGTTGGGCAAGGGCTACGTTCACCTCTGTCAAGAGCGCCCGCTCGAAAGGGGTGATAGGTAGTCGAACCCTGAGTCTTCGGAAGATGGTGGAATAAATGAAGCAGAAGGGACCTTCAGGATCAGAGGCTTCATCAGCGCATACTGGCTCGCCCTCCCGGCAAGCCACTATCCTCACAAATTTATCGTGGTCTTTGCCAAAGACGCACGATTTGTGGCAAGTTTGTTTTTTCCTATAGGTGGCTATGCTCTCAAGGGAGGTGAAGGTAGAGGTTTCCTCTAGAAGAGCCGTCGGCGCCCAGCGATACAAGGACTTATAGAATGAAGAATAAGGAGAGAGAATTGGCGAGGAAGATGGAACAAAGGTTGGTGATGAAACTAAGCTAGAGCCCGAGGGAAGAGCTGGAGTGGCTTCTTGTTGGGTCATCTTAGATAAGGAAGCTAAAAACGAGAAGAAAAAGATAACCTTTAGAGGAAGAAGGTGGCGTAACTTGACGAAACCAGAGAAAACCAGAAAAACAGAGACTCGAAGCATAAACAGAGGAAACGAATGCGCAGAGAAATGCAAAAATTATAAATAGTCACAGGCAGTTATATGCATGTTACAAGCAGCAAAATCATAAATAGCAAAGCGATCGATGAATAAAAATCATACCTTTTGAATGTTGAGGTTCGAGGGTTTGGAGTTTGGAAGAGATAGAAGACAACCTTCTTCGTAGAAATGCTAAGAGAAGGTTCACATAATGGAACAGTGGGGAAAACGTAAGGGTTTGAACAGTGCACAAAGAAGTTCGAGCGCCAACAAGTCCCAGCCATTGATCCTGACACGTGTACGTTGGTTAACGAAGAATGATGAGATGTCACTTCAGTGTACTGTTCACGCCCATTACCCAGCGCCACAAAGGTCGCCCAGCGGGATCACTTAGTCTCTTCGCTGAAACAAGTTACCACTCGAGACTAGGGGGCTTGTGTCCCGACTAGTCCTCGGTCATCGACTCAGAGACTAACCTCAGACATCGCGCACTGATGCTTGGTAATGGAAGGGGGCCACGTGAGGTGGTGCCCAGACGCATCTACTAAGGGATTGGTTAGTCTTTGGATATTGGTATCTTAAGCCCGATGTTGGAGATCAATATCGGACCTCGCTAGTAGAGGGAGAAGATCGAACATCGGTGGTCTGAACGTTGTGCAGGGCCACGTAAGGTGGGCCCTAGAGTTATGCTAAGTTAACAATTAAAGACATGAGATATGTGGGAAGCCTAAGTGACGAGGGATCCATGCACGTGGTGTGCATGACGCATCAAAGCACAACACGTGTGAATAATCCTGGGAGGCGTTAAAGCCCATTAGGGTTAGGGTTTCCAGGGAAAGCTGCATGCATGGCACGTGAATACTTAGGGCACCCACAAAGCATATGGCGTTAGAGATTAGGTGCACAAGTTGGTACCCAAGCGTCCACTCTGTTATTCGTTGCAATCCAATTAAGGGACGTTCATGTGCCAAATACGCTAAGATTCTGTGAATAGTGGCGAAAGGACGCTCCCCAAGGAACCCTAAACAAGGTAACAGCACAAAGGTAAACCCTAGTTTCAGCCTATATAAAGGGTGCCAAGAACCCTAGTAAGGTACACAGTTTCTAAGACTAAAGCTAATATACACTCTTGGTGTTTCTTTGCCTTAAAATATTTTTTTATTTTGTATTAACAAAAATATACATTTTAAAAATATAAAATTTATATTTCAAATTATATAATTAAAAATATAATTTTAATTTTTTTATTTTAAATTGTACAATTTAAAATACAAATCTATACCAAATTAGAATAAAAAAACATTGATGTTTCATGTTAAGATGTATAATTAGAATGTCTCCAAATTACACATCCTAGAACTAAAAATGAACATCCTAAACTAAAAGATAAATTTAAATATTTAAACCTATAAAAGTGCAAATCGAAATTATAGCGTGAGGGGTGAGATAGCCAGGATTAGGGCAGGAGGCAAAACATTACCCAAGGCATTCTTTACTAAGCATTCTTTATTGAAGATTTTCTTCCTACACCTCTATTTCTTAAAATACTAAAATTACTCCATATTTTACTTATGTTTTTTTAAATTCCAAAATATAAAATTCATAAAATTTCTAGATTCTAAAATTCAGAAATTAATATTTGTAATTTTTTTTTATGAATTAAATAATTTAAAATATAAAACTTTTATTTCAATTAGTATAATCGAAATACAAAAATTTTATTTCTTTTTTTTTTTACAAAAATAAATTAAATTAAAAGAAAAAATTTAAGAATGCTTCAACCTTTACCAAATAAAATCACTACTAAAATTCATAACATCGAAATAACTATAAAATCTATCAATAAAAACATCAAAATTAAACAAGAGAAGTTGAAACAAGCAAAACAAAGAATAACATTTCCTTTTCTTCCCTTAGACACAATAACTACATGAACTTGCAGGCCCCAAAAGCATATTAAATTTAAGCAGCTACTATACTTTGTTGTCCAGACCGCAGGGATCTCCTCCAAACATTGGTTAAAACTTTCCTCTTATTTAACTAATAAGCAGTTTTGAGACAACTTTTGTATAGCATGAAACTTTCATCAACTTTGCATAGTTAAAGTGCTCAATACAAAATTTGTATTTCAAATTGTGTAATTCAAAATATAAAATATACAAACTATTTGTATTACACAATCTAAAATATATATATATATATATATAACATACAAAATTTTGTATTCCAAATTATACAAAATCTAATATATATTTTGAATTCCATAATCCAATTATGCTGAAATTCATTGTTAGCTCATGGTCCCTTTGTGTTCTTCCCTTTTCAAATTTTTTTCTTTCCTATCCCTTTCTTGGCAGACAAGAGTTTCTCTTGTCACCCAAGAACCTCAAGCACATCCTCAGCACACAACTTTCCACAACCTCCTCGGTCACAACATCTTTAACTACTGTCACAACATCACCTCATATGCCAATTCTGCTCAACACCGTCGAAAGAAGGAAGAAGGTATTGACATTTATGTGGCTGAGTTTTGGATGGTGGGATTTCTAGTGCATGGACAAGCCAGAAAAGAGAAAATAGAGAGTGGTGTTGTAGTCTTTTATTAAGGATCAAATGATAATTTCACCACCGCCCATTCTGGTGCAGGAAGAAATTGTTCTTTATGTACATTTTTTACTTTTTTGGTTTTACTATGGGGTGCAGGTTGCAGTTATGAAAGTGCAGGCTGCAAAATCCTTGTATCTAATACATTCAAACATGGCAATTGCTTCCTCCACCCAATCAATTTTGACTGGCACCCGACGAAAGTTTTAAAATCTCATTCTGCCCTTGTCTTCTTTATTATGAAAAATAGTGTAGGCTGAGGTGCAGAGAAAGTTGGTGTTCTCTGGTGTTCATTGGAGGTGCAGAGGAGGCGCTTTTAGTGTGGTGGTGGTGGTGGATCGTTTCACTCTTAGGTCCGGTTGACATTGTTGTGAGGTAAGAACACATTTACATTGGTTTTCACGTTTTGTTTGAGCTGAGATAGTCCCGGATAAAGATATCCTACAATAATCAAGATATATCATCAATAAATACATACATACCACTGACACTCAATTAATGTTTATTACTTACCAAACCATGATATAACTATTTGGCTACATGATCTTCATAATTAATGAGTAAGGACTTATCCACTGGCCCTCCTGGATAGCCTTCATCATCAATTTCAACTTCTTCTTGTTCAATGTAATCTTCAAAGTCCTCATTTGCAACTGAAGACTAGGACCACCCCACTTTTTTCTCACTGATGCAGTTGGTCGCACACGGTCCGAATTAGAAATTCATCCACCTCTAATCCTCACCATCTTATTATTCATAAAAATACCATCAAATCAAATATAAATATGGAACAGAGATAGTATAAAATAACAAATCAAAAATACCATATTGCTAAGTGCTCTAATATTATAAAACAAATTTTAAGGGCAGAGAAAGTAGGAACATCAATTAGGGCACATAAAACCACACTTAATAAATACATTACAGATTTCCAAATTCGGATCTGTCCATAAAAAACCGACTCGGATCCCTTCATCCGCAGTGAATATGGATATTAATATCCATAACTAAGCATTGCAAAATGGCTTCCGAACTTAGGCATCCACAACCCAAAATGACACTTCCGGATAACACACATTCGGAACCAAAAAATATTACTTCTCGATAACATTATCTGAAACGCACAGGCAACGACAAAACTCAACTTCTTCTTCGATGGCTTCGTTCTCTGTCACCGTCCAAGTCACCACAACCAACGTCGCTCCTGGGTTGGTGTTCGTTGAAGGTGAAGCGACGCAGCCTCAATGAACGGGGAAGTGCCGAATTTTGAAAACGAAGGTGGTTGTTGTTGTATTGGATGTTAATTGAAGGTGGTTGTTGCTGTATTGGGTGTTGCTTGGGTGCATATTTAGTTTAACCTAATGTTCATTTCATTAAGAGTATTTTAGTCTTTTCACATAAACAATTGGGTACCAATCAAAATTGATTGGTTGCAGGAAGAATCAGCCTTCAAATGAGCCAAACCAATGCAACACCCACGTATAAAGATATAAAATGGATATATACTTAAAGAGGTTGGACAATTTCTTCCTACATTTCTTCTTGCACCTCGACATGAAATGAAATGACAATTTTGTTCTTCTCTTTTTAAGTTTTTTCATTGAGACCTTTTTTTCCTTTTTTCAAATTCCAAAATTCTGAACTTTAGAATATAATATTTTGAATTCTAGAGTTTAAAAGAATTTTTTTTAATTTTGAAAATAACTCTAAAATTTGGAATACAAACTAAAATTTGAAATACAATTTTCTATTTCAAATTTTAGAATTCAAAATGTATTTATAACTTAGAAATATTTTTCAAACTCTAAAATTTAAAAAACGAAAAAAAATTATATTCCAAATTTTAGAATTCAAAATGTTTTTTTTTTAGTTTGGAAATACCTTTCAAACAATTTTAAAATTCATATTACAATTTTATATTCTAAATTTTAGAATTTAGAATGTATTTTTGAACCTAAAAAATTATCTTCCAAACTTTAAAATTCAAAATATAATTTTATATTTTAAATTTTAGCGTTCGAAATATATTCGTACATTCCGAATAAAATTTGAAATAAAATTGTATTTCAAATTTTAGAGTTCGGAAGGTTAACATATTATACAATTCTAAAATGAAGAAAAAAAAGAAAAATTTTACGGCAAAAGTAATTTTGAAATTGAAAGATTTATGGAGGTGTAGGAAGAAAATATGAAAATGGAAGAAGAAATTGTAAGAGGTTGGGTTGATTCTGATTGAACCTTTCAAATTCGATTGGTTCTTCCTGCCCTCCCATGACTTCTACTAGCACCCCGTACTAAATATGAATTTACTGTTATTTTCTTCACTAAATAATTAAAAAGAAAATCCTAAGCATTTTACCTTTTCTTTACTTTACCCTTTACTCTCTCTCCTCTCTTTTATCACTCGCGCCACATCCCTCTACGTGTTTTGCATTACGGCGCACCTCCCTCGTAGTTCTTGCATTTTTGTGGTGGTTCTTTACAGATTTTCAAAATGTGCTGTCCCGCTTGCGATTGTGTAGTTGTAGAAAGAGGTGAAAATTTGCATTTCTTTAAGGCAATGTTTGTATCTGGTGACTACTATTAACCCAGAAAGACAAGCACAATTTTTTTATTTGTATCTGTAAAGTATAGCAGAAAAGATGGCGAGAAAAACTGAAAAATTACAATTTTTATCTCTTCTATGTAATGCCCGTGAATAATAGAAAAAGTTAGTATTAGTACGTGTTTTTACATTTTTATTCTTGTTTTTTTAAAGAAAGCACTACATTGAATAGTGTTATTGTACTGGACCAGAACACTCAGAGCTCAACACTCAGAGGTCAGACCTCAGCACTTACCATAGCCTTTTTTGTATGTTTAGTGTAACCCTTTGTGCATAAGGTCTAGGTGGCCAGCAAGGGGTATTTATGGACCTAGGGGTGCGCTTAGTGTGTATGGGGTCTAGCTCAAGTAAGACAATTTCTTTTAAACCTAAGCCCATGTGTGATAGGGCACATAAAGTTTAGGTTGCATGTATGATGCGTAGCACCACGCTATGGGTGCCTACGTAAACAGATTGGACTCCTGATGTTGGTACATAAGTTGGTACCCTGGTGGTTATTCTGTTATTATTTTATGTGCTCCCTAGAAGAAATATATTGTTTTGTTGTTGCATTGTGATAATGAGCCCTTGAACAGAATATTCTCCTGTGGAGTATGCTTTCATTTGGGATTATATTCTCATGATAGAAAGTTGTTACAAAAGGTAAACTATTAAAAGGGACTTGAGATCCCAGGTTAAGGTACGTTGTTTCTAAGACTGAAATTAGTTACTTCCTGTTTCTTATAACCCATGTACTTACTTGATCATCGAAGTGCAATCAACAGGTAGGGTCCCCTCTGTCTCAACGGAGCCACGTTCCAACAAAACAAAGGGAAAAGCAGATTCCAACAGATATAGACGAAGCCAGAGTTTGTCGCTAGAGTCAACCAGCGAGCAAGTCAACTAGCAAGAACATTTGACGCCCACTTTGGGGCCCGATAAAACCAGGTCCCACCCGATAATCGTACTCGTGTTCTTAGGCGTGATGAGGAATATGAGGCAAGGTCTGTTAGGATCTGAAGGGAGCGACAACCCCACCATACAACAACTTATGGAGACTGTGAGTGCTCTCCAGGAGGCGGTAGCGACATCTAGGACTGAGTAGGAGAGGCTCATGGCGGAGGTTCGGGCCGAGCAGGTGCTCAGGCAAGACCAGTTCATGGCAGAACTAGATGCGTAACAAGCAAGTAATGAGGAGTTATGCAAAGCCAACGAGGAATTGCGTAAGGATTTACAGTAGCTAGGCGAACGCTCCACAGGGGAGCGAGGCCCGACTATTCAAACAAGGGCTCGCCGCAGGCCATTCTCACAAGCGATTATGGACGTTGCCATACCAGCTAGTTTCATAACACCCAAGATTGCTTTTATAGGTACATAAGACCCTAAGCCCCATCTCACAACATTCAATGCTCAGATGATGATCTCGGGAGGAACGGACGCTATGCATTGCAAGTTGTTTATGGGCATGTTCACAGGCATGGTGGTACAGTGGTTTGTTGGCCTTCCAGATGGCCACATCACCTATTTCGATCAATTTTCTGGATTGTTCAGGGAGCAATTCATTGTCAACCAAGCTCAACTGCCTCTCCCTTTTGACCTCTTTAGTGTGAAGCAGAGACAAGGAGAACCTTTGAAGGATTTTTTAAATAGGTTTGGGGAATTCGTAGTAAAACTCCAGACTCAGGATAAGGCCCTGATGGTCCATGCCTTTGGGCAAGGGATCATGCCAGGACCATTCAGCGACTCACTGATAAGAAATTAAGCAAGAACGTTCTAGGAGATCCAACAACGAGTTGTTGCCCACATTGTCGTGGAAGAGGTTGTAACAGTGAAGCACGGTAGAGGCCAAGACCAAAGAAGGCAATTGAGCTCAACCAATGAGAGTGCATGAAGCTGTGACCGAGAAGAGGTCAAACACACGACGAGCACCTTACGCACCAAGGAAGAGCCAACCCAGGACAAAGGTAGGAGACAACTTTCCTTTCCGACCAAAGTTCAGAATTCCTTACAAGGAGTTGTTGGCCATGTCGGGAATGGCAGACAAGTTAAGGTTCCCCCTTAAATCTGACAGGAACTTGGGACCGCGCAAGGAGGTCTGGTGCAAGTTCCACAAAGCCTTCAGGCATGATGTGAAGCACTATACAGCCCTAGGCTACCAATAGCCGACTTGATAAAGGATGGGTTCTTGAAAGAATATCTGGAGGGGAGTAGGAAGGATCAAAAGAGGAGCTTCCTCCAGTAGACAAAGTTCATCAGGTGCCTATCCATGGAGAGATTAATACTATCTCAGGAGGATTTTCAGGAGGGGGATGCTCCGCTTTCAAACATAAAAAGTACGCGCAGGAGGTGATAACAGTAGAGGCGCGGGAGCCTGATCAGCTGGCCGATCCTGACCTCTACTTTACAAGGGCTGATAGGGTTCTCATTGACCAAGGGAGTTCGGTCGACGCGATGTTTTGGGTAACATTTCATAAGTTGAAGTTGTCACCTGACCAGCTGAGACCATACGACGGCTGCTTGTTTGGTTTTGCTGAAGATCAGGTGGAAGTAAGGGGACATGTGAAGTTGAGGACGACTTTCTCGGATGGCACCTATCTCGCACAATCAGTATCAGGTATTTGGTTGTTAACGCAGTTTTGGCTTATAATATGCTTTTGGGCAGACCCTCCTTCAACAGCTTAGGTACGGTGACCTCGACAAGGCACATGAAGATGAAGTTTCCCTCCCTTGAAGGAGGGGTAATCGCCATCAAGTCTGACCAGAAGGCGGCAAGGAAATGTTATGAGAACGACCCGAAGAACAGAAGGGGAGTATGCACAGTCACCACCCAAGCACAGGGACCTGATGTGACAACCCGAGCAGAAATCACCAACGAGAGGCGACCTGAGCCTGCTGGTGAGGTTCGGGAGAGAGAGATCAAAGGGAAGAAGTTCAAACTCGGCTCATCACTAGGCCAGGATATGCAAGATCAGATCGCTGAGGTGATATCGAGGCACCTGAACGCTTTTGCATGGACTACTTCGGATATGCTCGACATCGATCCTGACTTCTTGTGCCATAGGCTCAATATGGACGAGAAGGTCAAGCCATTAATACAAAGGAGAAGGAAGTTCAATGAAGAAATACGTTTGGTCATCAAAGAAGAGACCCATAACCTTTTGAGGGCTGGCCACATAAGGGAAATCCAGTACCCTAAGTGGCTAGCAAATATTGTGTTGGTAAAGGGCTACAAAATGCAGTTGATTACAAAGTTGCTACTCATCCACAAGCCGTCTATCTACCACCGTCTTGCCCAAACCAAGTTGGGAGAAGTCCATCTCAGGGTAGATTCCTAAGGCTTGAGCAACAACGTCTTTAAAGCCCGCCATGTATGAATTAGAAGCATTGTCGGTGAGGGCTTCCCTCTCTTGCACCACCTCCTCACCCTTTCGGATCAGCTCTTCATCCTTCTTGGCCAACTCTCTCTTTAGCCTTTCCACCTCAGCTTAGAGCTCCATGTTCTTGTTGGATAATTATAGGGCTTCCTTGGACTTCTGAGTCAGGAGTGCCCTAGTCTCTTCTTGTGACCATTGGAGCTCTTCTTAAAGCTTGGTTGTTTCCTACTCAAGACCACCAACCCGCTGCGAAAGCTCGATGACCTTGAGGGTTTTCTCTTTGGCTAATCCTTTCCACCCATCAGTTTGGAAATGGCTATGTAGTTTGCAGCCAAGGCCTGCCCCAATAGCCTCACAGCCTGCTCCACCAAGTGGTCCTTCTTCAAGCTATCTAGCTTTTCCTTGTTCTTGACGGACATAAGGGTCTTCTCGAGGAATGGAGGGGCATCCAAGTTAGGATCCCACAGTCCTGCCTCTGGAGCGCTCGTACCCTCGTCCTCCTGCACCACTACCATGTCACGAAAAGGAGGTGGGCTTGGCGGAGGAGCCTGTAGTGAAGGTGCACGCTCATCTGAGACAGAATGCTTAGAGGGTTCAGTGGCAGAATTTCTTCTCCTTTTAAAGACCGGCCAAGAGTAGGCCTTCTCGTCATCAGTAGGAGCAAGGGTGGCCTCAACAACAGCTCTGAGCTTCAGGTCTTCAGTAGGGAGAGCTTGGGCAGCTTCCTTCATCTTCTTGGCTCTAGCTGCCAAGTCTATCTTGTTGAGCTTACCCAACATGATGTCTGCAAGAAAAATAGGGGTAGTTCAGCAAACAAATACACAAGTTAACATCAATAAGAGTAAGAGAACGAAAGATACCAATGTAAGCTTTTAGACCCACTGGGAGAACTCTTGTTTTATAAGGGTGGTTGTGTCAAAAACCACCTTTAGGCTGGAGAAAAAGAGGCACACTTCTTGGTCTCGTTGTGGCATGTCCTCCAAGCATCGAGCACCTTGGAAGTTCGGTTTCTGGGTCCAGTACAAAGGGAACTCATCTTGAAGAGTTGGGTCCCTCTTATTGCAATGAAATTTAAAAAATTTACCCTTGAAGCCCTTGTAAGACTACTGGATGAGAGATAACAATGCTCTCCCGACCACCCCGTTGAAAGAGACCCACAATTGGCCGCCCAAGCGTTTAGCCTCAAAGAAATACAAAAAGACCTCTACAGATGGCAGATGGCCGAAATATGTGCAAAGAATGGAGAAACCCCGAACAAATGCCCAACTATTTGGATGTAGCTGGGCAAGGGTGACGTTGATTTTAGTAAGAAGCTTTTTTTAAATTTAAACAAGGGTAAACGGAGGAGAACTCTCTTAAAGACATTGGTGTAGAAATATCAAAAAGGCCCATTAGGGTCCGAGGAATGATACAAACCTACATATGACTAAGGACGCAATAAGAACTTCCCAAAAAGGTCAATCATCTCAGTATACAAAGTCGGACCCTCATGTGGACCTTATGATGGAGATCAAGCTCAAGTGGACGTGGAGGCCAATCATCAAGAGCAAGAAGAGGTTGAGGCTCAAATAGAGGACGCTCATGGAGGTCAAAGCCCACCTCAAAGGCTTACAAGAAGCATGTTCAAAGCTTTAGGAGCTAATGGACGTTTATTTTCTCTTTTTGTAATTTCTTTGTTTGAAGGTGCTTAGAGGGAAACA
>Ga0123342_1007128_pt1 | contig 14989 bp, 5 predicted proteins | sample Turbeawhitnodule_FD_89960 | JGI IMG/M metagenome (GOLD analysis project Ga0123342, IMG submission 89960) | Root nodule microbial communities of legume samples collected from Mexico - Turtle bean Mexico white nodule | ecosystem: Host-associated > Plants > Roots > Nodule | place: Mexico: Nepantla... | reverse complement strand
TTCCTAAATATAGTCTTTTCTCTAGATATATATAATAATTTACACTTTTCTATATATATATATATATATATATATATATATATATATATATATATATCAGTTATGCAACTCTTCTTTGAGCCACATGGCACATAATGAAGGTAGTGTTTTGCATTTTTTTAAAACAGAATACAGGGCATATAATCCTCCACACATTTTTCTTAGGTGAGAATGCAAATTGTAAGCATATTTCTGCAAATGTCTCCACACAATGACTATCCAAGAAATTAAATGCACTTTTGTATCACCTCACCAACCTTTTCTATCTCTTCTTTCTTTATTTAAGCTCTTCTAAGGCCTTTAAATTTACATCATTATAATTTTCATTTGTATTTTATTCTTTCCTTAATTTCAGTTTTTCCTCCTAAAATTCTAAACTCAACCAAAATATTAGATGTTCATATAATAAAATGTGTTTACTGTTCATTTTATTCAAGTGTAATCAAGTGGTTTGTGTTAGTTTAGTCTAATAATAATAATGTTTTTAAACACACAAATCTATTGGAGTTTGTTCTTTAAATAATTGTCATTAATTATTTGTTTTTAAGTGGAAGTAATTTTGTTAAAGAAATAATATAATTTATTTTTCACATAAAACAAGCATATATCTATAAACCTAGCATATAAAGTTCCCAAATATATATATATAAAATTTGGGGAAAATAAAACAACTATCAATATAAACACATTCTCATTTAAAAGCATCACAACAATTCAATTGAATCATATAACAAAGATATAATAATCATCAATCACATCTCAACAAAGGAGTATAACTTGTCATATACTTAACACCTTTCAAAGAACTCATTAAATGTGTCATACCATATTAAGCATGTGAAAAAGTCATTCTTATGCTTAAATTGTTAAAGTTAATTAATACTTACCTTATTTTTCTAATTATTGTAATTTACCTCACATATTAATACCTAAAACATTCTTTTCATTTAATTTTCCCATTAACAACATAATTTTTCTTAAACAAAGTTACAACACTGCTTGTATATGCAATTCCAATGAAAATACTCAAAAGGGTTTATTAATGTTAAATATTGTTGTCTAATTTTTTTTTTGCATTATAGCATATGAGCTAATTTTAAACAAAAAAAACGCTACAAACAAGAGAAACTCAATCAAAACTGTAAAAATAGATTAAACAATTATTTTTATATGAGAATTTTATTAAATAACATTAAATATATGTGGATTATCATATTAAAAAATTAAACTAACCAATCCGTTTAATTAACCATTAACCATCGGATATGTTCTTAAAACAACTGTTTTGTATTGGAGATGAAATAATTTTACAATACAGGATATTCTGGCTACAATTAAGCCTACCATACCGTATAAATTTCCAAAAATAATAAAGGAATGAGTTAACAAGCATATTGAATTTATATATAGCAAAAATATTTATTTTCTGGTGGAATATTTATTTGGTGTACCAATAGTGAAAATAATGGTATTGTTTTTTCCTTTTTCATTATTGTTTAATAAGAAAAAGGTACTGACTTTTTCATATGCAATCCTTAGATGTGAAAACGAATAGCAAATATATTTAGTCTTAAACACAAATTATCTATTACCATACCACTATTGAATTATTCGTAATTATATGAGTAGATAATGAGATATTGATATATATCATTGTAGAAAAAAATAATGAAAAAAATGAATTGATTTAGATGAGCTAATTAAGTTGGGAAATGAATTATAGGACCATATGGTGGTGGGGACTGTAGTGAATTCGATGAAAAATGTGTAGAAAGAATCTTTTTGTTCCACGTGGAGAAAGGAAAGAGAATCATCCATGTTATGTAGGGTACCCCCACTCATCCCTAATCAAACCACATGTCCTTTCTCATCTTTTCTATCCTTTTCATCACATTTCATTTTCATACTCCATTCTAGTTACCCATTAAATTTATACATAGTCTATTGATTTTTATTTTTTTTATTGTAGTGAATTATAAGTTACACCATATGAATGTATTCAAATTAACTTTTATTATAACTTCTAACACATTTTAACTAAAAAATAAGTTGGTATACACTAACAAATCTTAAAACCATATGTTAACAAACTATGATGCAAGTATATTTTAAGATAATTTCTAGTTATATTAATATATTGCAAATTAAGTAAATTTATGTGTAAGAGGAAAATATTTTCTAGGTAAACAAATTTAACTGTAAAAAATTATCATGTTTAATTAATTTCAATTAATAATAAAAAGAGTGTTAAAAGGAAGGGTGAGAAATAATATTTATATATATATATATATAAATTTATGTTCGCAACTTGAGATCTCAGTTAGGCTGATACTTCAAGTAACAACAATCATTTATCAATACATGAAAAAATTATTATTAAAAAAAAAATACAAAAAAAAATAGGGAGACTAGATCAAAATCTATATGTTAACAAAAACGATACATAGTATACCTATTCATAAAGAATTCTAAGAATAGACTAGATGGAAACCTATTATACCAATGAAAAGATTATCTTTGAATAAATCCTAAATTAGCCAACTTATCAGCACACGTATTTTCTTCACGAAAAATATGAGTAACCCTAAACCTATTTTTTTCAGAGTAATTAAGACAAGTATTCTATCGATTACGAATCATCCAAAGAACATTTGTCCTAGCAGTAAACACAACACAAACCCATGCAGAATCACATTCTAGCCAGACATTAATAAACCTCGTCTTTTGAGTTTCCTTCATAGCATGTATAACTCCATAAAACTCAGGAAAGAAGTCTTAACTTTCAAGAATAGCAGAAAAAACTTCAACAAGAATGAGAAAGAATATTATTATCACTCATACTGTGTTATTACTAGGAGTAAAATAGCAAAGTACATATGTGTGTTTTAAGATAATCACCTTACAATATATTTATTCACCTTAAAATAATGCATATGGATAAAAAAAATTATTTTCGAATAATGTATTAAGTATTTTTACATAAAACAAATCTAAAATAATCCCATTTTATATAAACTTAAAGTAGTAGTTTTTAAATTTGAGTGAGATGAAAAATATTTTATTGAAAACAAACTCAAATCTTGTTTATTTTATAATGGGAATTAAAATAATATTTTTAAATACTACGCATATATATATATATATATATATATATATAAATTAAACTTAATTTCTATATATTATTAAAGTAAAAAATTAACTTTTAAAGTAATTATTATAAAAATTAATAAATGAACTTGAAAAGTATTTAATGAATTATAATATAAAATATTTAATATATGTTAATTAAACTGATATTATTTTTCATTTCTATAATGGATCTTAAAATATGCATTTCTTTAAACTGTTATAAATGTTAAGTAAATTTGATAAGATATTCATTATCTTGCTTAGTTAACATTTATATAAATATAAAATTGTATTTTAATTCTTTTTATAGAATTTTTTTAATATAAAAAGTGATTTAATTAATATTTTTTAATATATATATAACTAAAAAAACTTATTAAATAATAACTAAATTTAAAGAAAAATAATTAATTATCATATTAAATAATTTATATATTATTTTATAAACTTAAAAAATTATTAATATTTAGTTTTCATTATTAATAAAGATTTATAAACTAATTTTTAAATTGATAATTATCAAAATTTTAACTATTAATTATTTTATATTCTAAATTAGTCTAACTAAAATCTTTCCTTATATTAAATATCATTTAAAAATTAATTAATTTTTTTTTAAATAAAAGCTTTTATGTTAGATATCACTATGCAACTTGACATCTCAGTTATACTAACACCTTAAGTAACAACAATCATTTGTCATCACATGAAAAAAAAGTATTATTAAAAAAAAAAAATACAAAAATATTGGGAGACTAAACCAAAACTCATATGTTAACAAAAACGATACATAGGTAGGTTATATCTATTCATAAAGAATTCTAAGAACAGACTAGATGGTAGCCTGTTATACCAATGAAAAGATTCTTTATGAATAAATCCTAAATTAGCCAACTTATCGGCACACGCATTTCCTTCACGAAAAATATGAGTAACTTTAAACCTGATTTCCCACAGCAATTAAGACAAGTATTACATCGATTACGAAGCATCCAAGGAACATTGGTCCTAGCAATAAACGCAACACAAACCAAAGCAGAATTTTCAACCATACATTAGTAAGCCCATCTTTTAAGCTTCCTCCATAGCATGTATAACCACATAAAACTCAGCTACTAGAGCAATCTGAACTTCAAGAAACATAGAGAAAGCTCCAATAAATTCCCCCATACTCCCACAGAAAATAACTCCATAAGTAGCAAGACCAGGATATCCCCTAGCAGCTCTATCAGTGCTAATTTTAACCCAGCCTGGTGAAGGAAACTCTCATCTAACAGAAAGAGGACAAAGAACTTTATCAGTACAAGTATTAATACCAAAAAACTTGATCACGTTGAAATCCAACATATCATTCTTCATTGAAGCTTTAGACAAATTTCCCACTAGATGAGTCAAATCTTTAATAATCGAAATAGCCCTAGAAACCCAATCTTATCCTGAAAACGAGCATAATTCCTCATACGCCTCCAAATAGAAAAAGTTATCATAGCAAGCTTAATCAATTTAACCAAAGGACTACCATCACTCTTACTAAAAGAGAGAAGATCATCCTTATTAGAGAAATGAGAAGTATGAAAAATCTGCCGAACCCAACTCCAAAATACGCAAAGCATTAGAACATTCAAAAAAATAAATCAATAGATTCATCGTGTTTTTCACAAAACGTACACATAGAACAAATATGCAGACCTTTATTTTGAATATGCTGATTTGTAAGAAGTCGCCTATGAAAAATTTTCTAAAGAACAAGAGTTTTGGAAGACAGAAGATATAAAGACCAAATAAATTGACCCTAACCACAAGAAACTCTAGGATTCAAGAAAAAAGTTCAAATTGATTTAATTTTTTATTAATAATAAAAATTATTTTAGATATTAATAGTTTTTTAAGTTTGTAAAATATCTACTAAATAATTACTTTATATCTCTAAAATTAATTATTTTTAAGAATTTTCTTATAATGTATATATATTATTTTGGCTTAAATTTACTTTTAATTCTCAATATTTTATTATTGTACAATTTTTATCTCTATACAAATTTAATGCCATATTTAATTATCTAGTTTTTAAAATTAAATAACATTAGTTAATATTAATACATTAACTAAACTTAAACGAAAATATCAACATGCTTTTAAGAATAACAAATGTTAAAGCTTATTCTTAAATATTGTTATCAATATCTACTAAAATGTAAATAAGATTGTCACTTTTGGCAACATTTTTCTAGAATTTGAATAGTATATTAGTAATAAAATAATTTATTTCGTTTTAAAAGACTAAATGTACGATTAAATTTATACAGATACTACAATTATGAATTAACAAAAATGTAAAAGAAACTAGTTCTATTATTATAAAAGACCAAAAAATATAAATGTAAGGAAGAAACATTAAACTAAAACAAAAGAAACAACGGTTGTGATTGATAGATGAAAAAGCTGATTAGAAAGTTTGTGATGAGATTGGTGGGTCCTCTATTTGAGTGAACAAAATTGACCTACACAAATGCAGGGTCATAATTGTGGGGTTGACTAAAGCTATCATGGTGCTGCTACTGTGTTCAGCACAACATATGCTTACAAAGAGAATGCCTATATAAACATTTGCTTGAAACCCTTCTCTTCTTTCTCATGTCTCTTTATTTTTTTTCAATTTTTTTCTCTCTGAAATGGAGCACTTTGCTTGGGGCCTCTTTTGATCTTTGAATCTGTAAGTGCTTCCACCCCCCTTCTCTGATTTTATTCTATGAATTTGTGTTGCTTGCCCTTTTTTTTATTTTTCATTTTGTTATCTTTTCCTGGGTTATCTCTCAAAAGGGTTTTTGCTGTTTTGGGTAAAAAAAATGATCTTTCTATTTTCCATGAAATCAATTCTTCAATTTTTGGGTTCTCAGAACAAAGAGTGAGGGGATGAATTAGATATAAAGAGTTTGAGGTTTTTATTAATTGGGGTTTTTTTACAAGGTGACGTGCCCCTTCACCTGGGAGTAAAGGGTCTGAAGGGTAAAGGGGGTTTTCTTTGTTCTGATTTTATGGTATGATATAAATATCTACATAAAAGGGAAAATTTTGGAATTTGGATCCTGAATATACTGTGAAGAAAATATTAGCTTGGTCTTGTGATTACTGTGTTGGTATTGACTTAACTTAAACCTTATAGCCTTACCTAGGTAATTTACCCACGTCAAAAGTTAATTAACTAAAGTGCAGAGAAAGATTTTGTTTCATGGATTTGATTCCTATTCAATCGTAATTTCAAGTGGCATGGGATATTTATTTGTATTCTTATGGACATCTGTGTTGAATGGCATATTTCTTCTAATTGGTGGCCATGCTTAATTTTCCTTTTATCTCTCCCCTTTTGTCTCTCTTTCCTTTCAAAATTTTCCCTGACCAACCTTTATTATTTCTTAGTTGGACCGGACCTTTGAAACATAATCTGATGCAATATGGTCCTTGGTTTTTGTAAATTATTTATACACTATTGATGTTCTTTGAGAATGATCCATGTTTGGTTTTGTGGGTTTTGTGAGTTTTGTGTTGGCTGCTGAGGGCCTAACGCAACCATCCTCTTTAACCTGGGCTTGTAAAATAGTGTTGGTTTTTTATGGAGCTGACTTGGCTGTGTAATCCATGTAGCTGACCTTACCTAGTGGGATAAAGCTTTGTTGTTGTACTTTGTTTCTGTACCAGTTCCTTAGTCATATTTCCTTTGATTTTCAGTGATCAAGATATCTTGATAAAGAATTTGAAATGGATACAAACGGGAGTCTACGTGCCAACACCTGGGCGAGGTCGTCATCTTTAACCTCGGATCCCCTGTCATTCCCAGGTTTTGGTTTGCAGAATAATCAACCCAAATGGGATGACCCTTCAAATTCAGATTATGGGATCAGGGCAGAAGTACCTTTCAAAGAATTCAACCAGCCTTCTCAAACTCAGTCTCCACTTCCTTGCAACTCAAACAATGAGATTGAGATCCCTAATCAAGAAAACTGTCATCTGAATGAATCTTCACAAACCAGTACACTCCAAGATTGGGACCCCAATGTGATGTTGAATAACCTGTCTTTCCTGGAAGAAAAGATTCATCAGCTCCAGGATCTAGTGCATTTGATTGTTCATCAAAAAGGCGTTGGACAACCTAATGAACTTGTAACTCAGGAACAGCAGCTCGTCACAACTGATCTTACATCAATCATCATTCAATTGATCTCTACTGCAGGTAGTCTTCTCCCATCTGTCAGGCACAACCTTGCAAATGCAGCCTCATTGTTTGGACAGATTGATCAGCTTCGTGGGACAACGGTTCCTTCTGGGACTGGTGGAAGTAGCAGCTGTATTCAGCCACAAAATAATGGTGCAAAAAAAGTGTCTGATCAGTCCATGCAAACTGATCTACCAAATAATTGTGAAATGGAGCCAAACTACAATATGGCAGAACAAGAACTCAAAGATGAAGAAGATGTAGATGATGGAGAAAACCTTGCCCCTGGTTCATATGAGATTCTACAATTAGAGAAGGAAGAAATCCTTGCCCCTCATACCCATTTCTGTACAATTTGTGGCAAGGGGTTCAAGAGAGACGCAAATCTCCGAATGCACATGCGTGGTCATGGTGACGAGTACAAAACCCCAGCAGCTCTTGCAAAACCGCACAAAGATTCCGGGTCACCAAAGCTCATCAAGAGGTATTCCTGTCCCTATCCTGGCTGCAAGCGCAACAAGGATCACAAGAAGTTTCAACCTCTGAAGACTATCCTATGTGTCAAAAACCATTACAAAAGGACACATTGTGACAAGAGTTACACTTGCAGCAGATGCAACACCAAGAAGTTCTCAGTCATGGCTGATCTGAAAACTCATGAAAAGCACTGTGGTAAGGATAAATGGCTCTGTTCATGTGGCACAACATTTTCTAGGAAAGACAAGCTTTTTGGGCACATTGCTCTTTTCCAGGGCCATACTCCAGCCATTCCCTTGGATGACAATAAAGGGGTAGCTGAGCCACCCAATCATGACAGCAAAGAAAACAGTAAGGTGGGGAATACGAACTTCACTTTTGGATCAAGTCCCTCAAATGGAAATGAAGTTGAAAATGGGATGGATGTAAAAGGCAATAATAGTGATGATCCTATTAGTTTTTTCTCTTCATTGAACTTTGACACCAGCTTTGGTGGGTTTAATGAATTCACTAGACCTCTATTTGATGACTCAGAAGGCTCATTCTCTTTTGTCATGCCCGGATCTTTCAAATCTGGAGGAGAATCGAGTGCTGACAATCTTTTGTAACAATGTTAGTATCTATGTTTGTTTCTTCATATGAAGAACTACAACTCTGGTCTGTATTAAACTTGTAAAGCCGCTTAGTTTCCTATCCCTTCGAATTCTTAAGAAAGATGATAGATTTTCTTATCTTTTTTATTCAAACCCTTTGAACACAGAAATATAAATTGCGCTTTGGCATCTGGGTTCTTCAACTACCCATTGTTGTGCTACAAAATGATTTCACGTTTTCAGTATGAGGACTAGCCTATAATTAGAACTCTTAGTGTGACGAGCTGGTCTAGAAAACCATCGACTTAGAGATTGAATTGGATAACTTTTTTTAATATGATTTCAATTTCAAAAATATATATTTTATTTATATCTTTATTTTAACATTGTTTGTTAGTTCAACATAGGATCAAAACAGACCACTTTTTCTTCAGAAACTCTAGAAATGTTGTTTAGAATACAAACTTGCGTTATCTGATCCAAACTATTATGCATTTAAGGAGAACTAAGGTGAAATTAGGATCGTAAATGAAGGGGTCTAATATAAAACTAAATATTATTTACAAATATTTTTTCTCCCAAAATATAAAATACTAATAACTAATTTATACTTATATAGAAATTTAATTAATATTAATAATTTTTTATATACTTGTAAATTTTTCAAAATTATCTTTAAATAATTAACGTGTGGAAGAGAATAATAGTAATGAAGTACTAATCTCTAATTTTCATAAAAGAATAAAAGTAAGTAAAAGTATTTAGGTAAAAAAAAGGTAATCAATGAAGAAACATTTAGAAAATAATCTAAAAAAAAGACAAATAAATTTTAAAAGAGAAATAGTGCCTATCTTTTTTCTAGCTTTTTAAATAAATAATTACTTTTTTTATTTTAATAAATCACACTTTACCTTACATTTTAAAAAAGTGACACTCTAACATCTTATTTTATTTACAAAATATAATAATTAAAAACTACATATTTAAAATATACAAAATTAATAGCTTTTTATAAACATAAATTAAATGGTTTAATTATATTGAAAATATCATTAAATTTATATTAATGCTAAATTTTAAACTATCTATAAAATATAAAAAATTGTATATTTTGAAAAAAAATATTTAATATAAAATATTTTATTAAACTTAATAAATTATTATTATATTTACATATGATTTTAATCTAAGTAAAAATATAAATAAAAGAATAACTGCTATTTTTACTTTATTAATAATATTAGGGAAGTTGATGTTTCAAAATCAGAGTGTTAATTTCTTTTTCAGACTTTCACCCTATTTATTAGGTTACAGATTATTTTCTCTTGTGATATCATGATTTTCTTTCTTCTAGCAAGTTTTTGAACATGATGAAGACACATTTTTTTTACTACATCCACCATACTTGTGAACATCGTTTAATTTTTTTATCTGTATTTAAACTATTCAGTTTTTTGTTTATAAAAATGTTTAATTTAATAGTTTAAAACATTATTTTTTATTTTTCATAATTTTATTTATTTAGGTTTAGTGAATATGTTTTCAATTAAAATAAAAAAGATAACGGTCACTTTGATAGAAAATACAAGAGAGATGGCAGTGATTTATTTAAAAACAAAAAAAAGGAAAATATTTGTTTAAAACTAGAAAAAAAAATTGAGTGCCATTTTATTGAAATATAAATGGGTCTCTAATTTTAAAACTAAATGGAACGTAAGTATTATTTAACATTACACAATGTCTTACAATAAAGGATGGAAGGAATATATAAATCTTAAATTTATATGAAATAATTATGATTATGTTATTTTCAGAAAAATTCAAAGATATATAAGAAAATGTGATAATATTTAAGATTTACTATATCTCCTCATCTCATTATTAAATGCTCATAAACTTGTATAGCTAAAAAGTTTAATAATTTGTCGCTGATTTTCTAACCAATATTAAAAGGTCTAATACTTTAATTGCAGGTATTTATATTTTTTTAAACTAATTTAATGGATGGCAAAAAAAGAATTATGATATTAAAATATTTTATTTGAAAAGAAAAATTACTTATGCCTACACGATGAAAAATATATAAAAAAATCTATCTAAAACAAAAATTATATAATTATTTTTAAAGAAAAAATATGAAAAAACAATTATTTATTTTATAAAAAAATATAATTAATTGTTTTAAATTTAAAATATTATACTTATGAAGAAATTTTGCCCTAGACTTACATTTGCATTTGTCTCCTAGTATTCAGAAGCTAGCAAGCAATGTAACGTATTAATAAATTAATAAATACATTGTACATCATGTAATGAAAACTCATCTACTCCAACTGCCACATTAATTTTAAGGACGACGTGTTTTTTCACCGTATCTTTCAACAAATTTTCCCATAAATCATTTTAAAAGAAATGAACCATAGAAAAAATGGAAAAAAATTATCAATAATTTTTCATCAAATTATTGCTATAAAATCAGTGTTTGAATGAAATTTGGAACGAGATTTTAATTAATATCTAATAGAAAAACATTATTTCATAAAATTAGTAGAGATAATGTAATCTTGTAAATTTCGAAAGACGATACTTATCTCTAGTGAGCAAATCAAGTGATCTTTGATCACAAACATAATCTTTGTGTTGGTCAAAAGTGATTGTTTGTCAAATAATACTCATAAGGGTTTAATAAGGAGTGACTATGAATTCAAACAATATTCATGATATTTTGTCAGCAACGACTAAGTGTCAAAGAATACTCAGTGGGTTAGCCGGGAGTCGCTAGATTCTGAAACAATACTCGTATGATCATTATTGTAATAATTGTAGGAACAATTGGTTCTAAAAGGGGAGCTTAATGGAACTCGAACTTAAACGTGAAAGGATCCAAAACAAAAACACAACATCTAACAGGCTAAGAGAAGAATAAAGCAAAGTAGATTTTACATTGGTTCACCCCAAACTTTGGACAACGTTTAGTTCTTCCTTAAGCAATCTGTTTAAAAGGTTCCACTAATTACAATGATTACAAAATGAGTAGACAAACCTCTTCAAGTTATATCGAGTACACAAACTTCCCCAATTTATATCGAGTACACAAATTTCTCCAAATTAGACGAGTACACAAATCTCTCATGGTTAGACGAGTACACAAACTTTTCTAGGTTAAACCATACTTAATCTCCCCTTGAAACTAAGACCTCTCAAAATTCAAGAAAAACAATCTTAGAGAGAGTACAAAGTAAGCTCACAAAGTATATTTCACTGAGTGAAGGGATTTACCATGATTAAGCACACAACTCGATTCACTAGATGCTCTAATATAACTTATATGAACTTCGTGTATTTTAAAAAAAATTGTAAAAAAAATATTCTAAGTATTGTATTTCTTCTTCGATTTGTAGTGCTTTATATAAACGTTGAATCTTTTAAACTGCAAGATAATGAGGAATGCACAAATTTCGCTCCACAACTTCATCGCTTTGGTATTAGACACTCTAAAAGGAAACTTTTGCTTACAAAAGATTTTATTACTAAATTAGTAAACTTGTAAGATAATTTAAATCAGGACAAAAATAATAAGGAAGAATAAGACCTTAAACCGAGGCACAACTCACTACAAGAAAATATTGATTAACCGATAAATTATGTTCATGTGTAATTTTTTTATAATTGACGGATTTTTTCGACGGATAAAATTACTGACGAATTTTACCAACAAATTTGTGTTTATCGATAATTGGCGACAAATTTTTAAATTTTTTTAATAATTATTGATGGATTTAGATTTGTCGGTAATTATCGAAAAAAAGCATATTATTGACGAATTTTTGACTTTCGTTTTTCTATTGGTAATTTCCATATAGAATTTTTACATTATCAAGGATTTTAACTATGGGTAAAACCAATTTTTTTTTATAGTGACGTATAGTGCAATTTATTTCTTATCTTTTTGCTAATTAAACTTCTTCGCCTTGTTTACTAGACTTAAGACTAGGGTTATGTACCACTAGTTGGTCTGATATTTTATTTAAAGTCAATTATAGGAGTTATTAGTTAATAATAGATAAATTCAATAAAATTACTAAATCTTCGCTCAGAGTAAAGTGATATCTACTAATGGTATTTGAAGATAATAAATAACTAACTACATTTTATAATACATCTCTTACTATGAATAATATGAATAAATGAAACTTAATTTGAATGCTCTAATTTAAAGACATTTAAAATTTTTAACCAGAAGATGAAGAATTTTTTTTTAAGGTGAAGTCTTTAAAGAAGTTTTCTTTTATAAACAACTATAGTTTTTAAAGTTCAAGATAAAATAAACAAACTTGGCATAAAAGAAACTCACACAATTGGATCTTTTGTTTTCTGTTGACTTTTTTTACGCTTTATAAAATTGTTGCAAATCTTCCATGTTTAAGTTCATTTTATATCTTTTAGAGCTTTCACTCCAAAAAGTTTTAATTTTATCAAGGGTTTTTTTAGAGGAGGTTACAATAACCTCTAGTAAAACATCCAAATACTTGAGGTTTTTTAAACCCTAGTTAAGTGTTGATGGTTTTTAAATAATTTAAAGAAAAATTTCTATTATTTTAATTTATTTTATATTTTAAGAGAGTGTGCAAAAATACCTTTAGTTTTTTTACCCAGTATCACACTTACACAGTGTTTTACAAAACATTCACCAGAGCACAACTTCATTGTCACAAGGCACAATTGCATTTTAGACAAAACGTTCTCAAAGGCAAAACGTTCCCAAGGCAGCTTCATTTCAAAGGCAAACCATTCACAAGGCGCAATTTCACTTCAGAGTCAAATGTTCACACAGAGTCAGGTTTCATTTAAGAGCAAATCGCATTTGAGCTCGTGAACGAAGTTTTCATTGTATATTATCTCCAACTCTTTTGATTTCTTCATCATTTTAATCGATATCCTCTCTGCTTGTGCCTTAATTGGTTTTTCAAAATAGATTTTCACTTTCCCTATTTCGTACGACCTAAATCATTTTTGTGCCTAACTCTTAGTGTGTTGTTTGTTTTTGTGAACAAATTATTTCGAGGTGGTGCATTTTCATTCCAGATTGCGATGCATTTTCATTATAGAAACTATAGTGCATTTCGGGGTTTCGGTGCTTCAATCTCTCCAGGTTCGTCTCTTTTTTCCTTTCTTGTCTACTTGTGTATAGTTGGATTTGTTCTTCCATTTTTTGATTTTTGCATTTAAGTAGCTTAGGCTTCTAAATTCCACAATTAATCTTGTTGATTGTAAGCAGAATGTCTCCCACTATGTGAACATTGCTCATTGACATCAGAAACAACAGAACATTTTTTTTCTACCAATAAATTAATTGTCTGGGAATAAAATTTTGACAAAATTAATGCAATTAAAATTGTTGTATGCTTCAAATGCCCCTTGTTTGTGTAGTATTGCATTTGTTATACAAATAAGAATACTCTACATGTACTCATTCTAGGAATACCCTTATCAAAAGCTACACAAACTTCAACTATGACAAGGGAGTGAAATAATTTACTGTTATATTCTTTTTATTTCACGAAATTGAACTTATCATTCTATCCAAGCCTATGCTACCATTCCAATTAATCTCCTTCCTATTGGAATTTGAGAGAGATAAGTGCTTCTACGAATTTTTTATCTTGTCAAAATTAACCATCTTCATTTGAAACATTCTTTCACATTAATCTTTTACTTTTTATGCTCTAAATTTTGTTGGATTCTTGAATTAGTTTTGGCAACAAAATGGGTTGCAGAATGTTCACTGTAATTGTAAATTCAACAAAGCTCAAAATAAGTCTTTTAATGCAGAACAATACATGTATTGTTATTATACAACTAAGTAAGTTCTTCAATCTCAAATGTATCGCGCTTGATTTTGGAGCCATATTTCGGGTTTGATGTTGTTTCCCATGGCTTTGTAGCCTCTGAATCTCCGGTACTACTTCCTATTTTAGTAAATTTTGGCTTAACAACCACCAGGTTTTGGAAGGAAAATGGAGGTGGAGAAATTTGAATTTCACCCTCTAGCATCTTAACTACAAGAGGTCTATCATTAGGTGAATAATGAACATTCCACAAACCCATCTTTGACATTCTCTCACCTTTCTCCTTATCTTTCTCTTCAATTCCACAAAGTGAAAGCATTAACAATTTGATGGATTTGTGCCTTCCTATTTTTGGTTTTGTTGATGAATTGCAGAAGCTTCACGGATTGGAGATGGAACAAGGTCCTCCTAAGAGTGGTGGTGACCTTGAAGGTGCATGAGAAGTAGGATTTGATAGTGGTGAGGCCAAATCTACTTGGAAAAGGCGAATTTGTGAAGATTAAGAGCCTAACCTAGGAGGTTTTGGGCAAAGAGGGGTCAAGAGGACGAATTTTACATGCCAAAAACTTTAGTGTAGAGTAGACTTTAATTTCTTGTCAAAATTAGATTAGGAATTTTATTTGTAATTTTTCCTTAGATGAAATTTGGCACCTAAAAACCAACCTTGGTTAAATTAGGATTTCTAAAACACC
>Ga0123342_1007127_pt1 | contig 14990 bp, 8 predicted proteins | sample Turbeawhitnodule_FD_89960 | JGI IMG/M metagenome (GOLD analysis project Ga0123342, IMG submission 89960) | Root nodule microbial communities of legume samples collected from Mexico - Turtle bean Mexico white nodule | ecosystem: Host-associated > Plants > Roots > Nodule | place: Mexico: Nepantla... | reverse complement strand
TGCTTATAAGCAAAATATAAATGGGCAGTGTAATTAATATAAACCCAATTGAAGAGTGGAATATTATTCAGGTAAAAGGCAACATTATCTTTTTTCTGTCTGTCACCTTCCTTCAAACCAAAAGTTTACCAATTAAGTGATGAAAATTTCTCCAGAGACCAATAATATACAAAATAGTTGCAAGACAATTACAAAAACCCACATGAACAGACAGAAAAAAACCCAACTGAGACCATCATGCACAGACCAAGAGACTGAAAATGTTTCACATTAGCCTGCATAAGGTGTTCTATTTCTCTAATCTTAGCCACCTCTTAACTTGGCTTTCACTAACATAAGCCTTAGAATCCTTGCAATTGGCCTCCCGTTATCGTACCCAACAAGAAGACCACTTAAAGAGCATCAAACCCGTAGCATCTAACTTGAAGGCTCAAATCAAGCGACTCTCCTCGGAGGTACATGATCATTACCTTGAGCTAGTCCGGAACAAAAAAATGAAATCTAATAGTTCTAAGGGTAATTCTAGAAAAATTATACAAATCGTTGACAAATATAATACTATTAATTAAATCTATTGATTCCGAAGTAGTTGAAAGGGTATTGTGCACAGCGCGAGAGGTATCGTAATGGTTGACACTAGGCATAGAGAGGTATTTCAGTCATCAGTTAACTTACTAAAATTACGGAAAAGAAACATAAGCAGGTTGAAGAACTAGCATGCACAAGCAACTTTAACTTTGGAGGGATTAACCAATATATGAGGCATGCCTTGAAAAAAACATGTAAAATTTAAAAGACTTGGGATGAATTTGAAACAGTACGTTGGCTTGGGGGAAGTGGAGCAGTGAGGGGCGTGCCATGAGAGGGCAATCTCCTAGTTTGAGTGTCTGCTTCTCTTTTATTGCCACTTAGAAGAAGAGCAGATTCTGCACAAACAAAGACAACTTCATCATGAGTTCCCAAGAAAAAGAAAAACAAGAAAACAAATTCAATTGAAGAAAGACACAGACCTAAGGAAGAAAGGGGCGTGCCCTTATGCTCCAACTGCAGAAGCTCTTTGCTTCTTCTCTCTGCCATGTCTTGTGGTCACCCTTCTCAATGCTCCTCACGGTTACGGACAGCGTTGAAGGAAGCGAGCCAATGTAGACGTTGTATCAGGAACTGCACACTTAGGTTAGGCGAAAAAATTAGTTGAAAAAAATTTGGCATAACGACATATATTTCTCCTCTGGAACTTTGTTGTGGGCTTTGGATGTCCAATTAGGGCCAATTGTTTAATTGGGCTCTATCTTGGGCCTGGCCTTGAGCTGTTTCTGCGTGGCACAAATACGGCAGTTGCACCCAATTACAGAGGAAAAGACAAAAATAACATTTCAAACTCTCTTTTTTGGAACATAATAATCTCTTCCGAATAAATTTTTTTGAAATGTATTATTTTCAATTTCATATTTTTTTATCCAGAATGGAATTTTGATTTTTTTTTTCGTATTTTTATATCCAAAACACAATAATTTCTACAAAATAATTTCTAAAATAAAGGATATTTTTTAAATTTTTAAAATTGTGTTGGGTGCAGGTTCAAAAGTGTTAGGTGCAGGAAGCAATTGTCCCCAAATACCTATAGGCAATAGTTATTGAAACATTTTATATTTACTAATATATTTTTATTGAATTTAAATATGATTTTACTCTTTAACTTTTTATTATTTTTTTTTTAAATTAAAAATGACTAGTTTTGATCTTTTACAACCAGTAAATGTTTATATAACGTTAACATCTGACATATAAAAATAATAATTTGAAATTTTAAAAAGATGAAATAAAATCAAAAATTTCATATTATAAAAACGACAAACAACTTTTTAAAATTTTATAAAAATTATAAAAATTAAAATCAAAATTTAGAGGTTCGTCCTGTGGATGATTAACTCGTTCAGAGATATGCCCACGATTAAAATATATCTTTTTAAATTATTAGGGGTTAAAGCTTGGGTTTTTCACAATGTTTTTTTTTGTTTGTTTTAGTATCTTTTTAAAACTTAAATATATTTATTATTATTATTACTAGTATATTTTATTAACTCAATTCCTTTAATATTAATATAAGGATTTATATTCAAATCAAATTTAGCTAAAACTATGAATATATTTATCATTTTTAAAGAGAGTTATCAACTCATCTATTTTGCTACTTTTAGTATAAATTGATAAAGCATTTTAAAAATCTTTCAAATTCTTAGTATATAAATTTGTTAAAATTCAAATAATAACATCTTAATTGTAAGTTAATTTAAAATTTTGATAAATCATAATAACATTCTTAATTAGTGTTTTAAACGGTTTTTTGTACAATAGAATAGTCTTTTAAAATCTCAATATCTTATTCACTTTTCTTTAACATAGAAATAAAATTTTGATGTTTCACAATTCTAATATAGTCTTTTAAAAACAGTGGGCAAATGAATCCAGATTTTAACAAATTGGCATTAAACTGAAGAGAACGGTAGCAACACATCTGAAGCTAAAAGCAAAAGGAAAAAAAAAGAAAAAAGAGAGAGCGAAGCAATGATCCTCCTTTGTGATCAGTATTTGGGAAGAGAACATTCCCTTGGAAGATTGTTTTGGAACCTCTGATTGTCTTGGCAGTAATCATAAATCATGTGGTATTTCCTGACCCATTTGAACCATCTTCTTTGTGTGGATGTGAGTGTGCTAGAACTGTATTGGTTCCACCAATTCGCAGGGGTAGCTGCTCTGCAAAACCTTGGGTTTCCTTTCCACACACAACCATCAATCTTGTAATTTCTGAATGAAGCTATGAAGGGACCCTTCGTCCAATCAATCTTATCTTGCCCACCTCGTGTAGCCCAGCTATCACCATTCCACAGAGTGGCTTTCAGACTCATTGGCTGCCATCTAGGAAATGCTACACCCTTCTCCGCATGGTTTCTATACACTCTTACAGGAATCGTATCCACCATTAACCTGCAAAACCCAAAGTCATCTTTGCAACTAACCTTTTGGAAACACAATACTTTTTAAGCTTACATTCTATAGAAACTGATGTAAAAAGTTAAACATGTTCAACTTCACAGGGAGTGAAAGACTAATCTGTAGAGATCAGTTTAATAGAAACAGATTTTTTTCCTACGTATGACTAACCCTGACCATATCCACCTTCAAAAACTTAGGCATATAAAACTTAATCATGTATGTTAGTGCAGTTATGCATATAAAACTGAAGTAATTTACTGGTGTTACTTCCTCTGCCAACCGAGTATAAAGGATTGAAGAGCAATAGAATTTAGGCTATAGAAAGATTTCATTGATTGTAGAAGATGGCATACACAATCTGGTGCATATTCCACAACACCGAATAAGTATGAAAGTCCTTTGTTGGATCAAACCACAGATAAATTCTCTCCTCTCGGTTGTCTGTTCCATCTGCGAAAATATTTGTTTGTAGAATATATGGCTGCCCAGAGACATTGCCAAGAAACTCAAAGTCTATCTCATCTCGATTAGGTTGATCAGAGGTAAGCTGTAATAGTTTATAGACAAACATAAATTAGTATAGTTTTATGATTCAGATTACCAATAAGAAAAAAAAAGGGTAAAAAGTTGCTTACATAATAGGCCAGGACAGTGCCTGCAGAATCACCTGGCACTAGTTTGATTTGCATGTCAATTTGCCCAAATAAAAACATCTGGTTTGAAGCAAAACCAGCTCCTGCAACAATAATTAACCCGAACTCATAACTAAGAAAGCATATTTGGTTTTGATATTGCAGCTAGTTAAATTAAAATTTACAGTTAGTACCAGATTCTTGGTCCAGTTTCAAGATCCTTGTCTGTCCATCAGCAGATGTGTTCACATGGGTGGGAGACCATATCACAAAGAAGTCCTTATTGAAGTCTCCTGTTGAAACAACAGATGCAACTGAATCTTGAAACAGAATAGAGGAAACAAACCCGATGAAGAAGATAAGTGCTCTGTGGAAGTTTTTCATGGTTCCTGTGAATGAATATGTCTGAGGGCTCTAACTTGTAAATGATAATTGATGACCCATATGTAGATATTGCATGGGAATGACAATGACAGTTCTGTTAAATTAAGAATATCTTTAGAAGGAAGTAAAGGGAATTTTAGCTGTCCTAATCTTCCTTGACGAGAGTACCTCGATTCGTTAAGTTAAGAGTTCACATTACAACAAACGTTGAGGTAGTGATGACTGCTGTAACCTCCATTTTGAATTTCTCATGTCATTTACATAAGTTCTTTTTACATGTTTGATAGAATCTCTTCGTTGTTGCCTCAAGTGTTATGAACCAAACATGTTTATTCAGTTGCGTGCTAAAAATCCATATCCAACGGTAAGGAAACTTATTTTGATCGCATTGATGAGAAGAAGGATAATAAAATATGTATCAGTCTTTGGACACACACTTGTGCTTGCTCAGCAGAAAGTTTACGAAATGAGAAGCTGACGACACATTTGCTTTCTTGCCTCCTTAGATTTTCTCCTAAGATAACTTATTTTTAAAGCTTCTATTTTTTCCTTCAAAAGATCTATTCCTTCCCTTCCCTTGCAGGGAACGTTATTGTGTTATTTATACTACAACTCATATCTACATTTTCTATTCCTTGCCTGTTAATAAGCATTCACAAAGAATTTCCTCAAAAAGCAAAAAGTTTATATTCACAGAAAAGTAAACTATAGCTTATGTAAAAGTTGATTTAATTTAATTTTTGTATTGTTTAAAATTTTCTTTGGTAGATGTATCCTTTTTATCTTTTAAACTAAATAAAATATCCGTTAAGAAAAAATATTTTTAAATAAATATTACTATTTTGAAATGTTAACCATAAATGCTTTGAGTGAATAAATTAAAACAAAAAGTCTAGAGAAGATAAGGAATTCTTAAAATTTTCATTTGTTATACAATGTAGTGTCCTTGGCAGATCAATTATATATTTCAATAAGTATTCATTAAAGAAAAGAAATAAAACTAAAATTAAGTTTTTTTATAGTAAAACTAAAATTAAGTTATGCATGTCAGTTTTTTGAAATTAAATGAAAGAATTTATAGAAAGGCGCATAAGTGAACTTAATTTAATTTATTGGAAGAAATTAAATTAGACCATTAATTTAATGCATATTGGGTGGCAAGCCTTTCAATTTGAGAGTGCATTTAAATAATGTAGGATGAAGCTTGGTCATTTGTTTTCTGTATGAAAAATATCAACAACTTACATTTTTAATACAATAATATTACAACTCTCAATATTATTATTTTAATATTATTTTATTTTAAACTTATATATATATATATATATATATATATTTATTTATTTATTTTTAAAAAATATATATAAAATTCTAAGGATTTTCAACATATATATTTCCTGAAAGAAAATACGTTGATGAATATTAAAATGTGGGATGCAACTGTCAACCCCACTGTCTATAAATTCTTGAAAATTGTTTGCCTCTTGTTGACAAGAAATAATGTCCTTGTGGGGTTGGTAGGGACGAGAAAAGCTATGTATATTTACATTCTTGCACCAAATTATACTTCAAACTTCACAAGAACAAAATTATTTAATCCTGCAAGTTATTGTCCAAAATAAAAATTGTGCTTCTTCTCTACTAGTTTTCAAATACGAAAATAAATCATGGAAAGCATTTCTGTAATAAACAAATTTAAATGCGACAACCCACCCAAATATCATTCCAATAGTTGAATGCAACAAAAAAAATAAAAAAATGCAAGATACTATATATGCAGCAATATAAACTTGCTTATATTTTATAAACCTTGCACCAATAATAAATATATTTTTAGTTTCTGAAAGTATATTTTTTATCTTTAAGAAGGATTCTCAATTTTTCCTACATGCAAAATCCTTTTTCTATTGTTTTAGTCTTTTTAATTTTTAACTCATGTATTATAGATATAATTTATTTTAGTTTAATTATTACATACACTAAAATAAAAAATAATTAAAAAATACTTAAAAAGATAATAAGAATAAAAAAGATAGTTTTAGTGTAAGTGAAAATAATATTAACCTGTGAAAGTAAGTCTAGAATAACTAAAGATTTCTTGATGCCGAGTGCTTGCTTGATTTTGTGAAACATTTACAAATATGTTTAGCTTCTCACTGAACAGATGGAGAAGAGGGCAAATTTATAATTTGTGCATCCAAGAATGAAGAAAAGGACAATGGTTTTTATGGTGAGCCTGGTGAGTGTGGGTTAAGGGTACGGTTAAGACTCAGAAGGAGGTCAAAGGGCAAGGCAAGTTCCTTGTTTTAGATCCCTGTGTTGCTCACTACCACTCATGCTTCTCATGAAACCACTTTGACATCTAAATCCTTAAATCACACCACTTTCGTCTTGGTCTCACCTTCTCAACTCCCTCTCACACACCCTTTCTTTCTGCTTCTGCTTCTGCTTCCTTCTCTGTGCTCATTCAGGTAATTTTTTTATCCCTTTTATAATTTTCTTTCCTTTTCCATTCTGGAAGAGGGATTCCTGTGCTGAACTCATTTTAGAACGGGAGAAGGCTGAATCTCTATTCAAAATTCAATTTTTTTTAAGGAACTTATATCTGTTTGCCCCTTTCACATTTTTTTGCTTCGGAATGGTTACAACCCTTGAAGCTTGAACTTGACGGAAATGGGGTTTTACTGGGAAGGGAAAAAAAAATCTGAGGATGTGCTTATATTCGGATTAATCTGTCTTGAACTTCTCTTGTTTTGAGATTCTCGGTGATTGTTGTGTGTGGAATTTTGTTTTTTTTTTTGCTTGTGGGGGGAGGGGGGTTTTGTGGATTTCGTGTGGTTTCTTATCTATGCCTTCTTTGCATTTTGTTCCTTTGGGTGATTGTTTTCCTGAAACCCCATGGTACTGGTTTTTCTCTTGTCTTGCAAATTATTGATTTTTTTGTGGTGGAAGTGCATAGCATAATACTGAAATTAACTATTACGCTATAGAGTTGATTTACCTAGTAACATAATTGAGGATGTCACTTGCCGTGGAAGTTGAGAATGAAAATTCGACCCTATTAATGTGTAGTTTAAAATGGTTTTGTTGAACATGGTTTTCTGGAATTGGAAAATCTCTTGGGGAGAAGTACCTTAATTGGAATGTGTCTCAGAGGCATGGGTACTCCTAAAACCATGCTGTATCCGAACCAGGTTTATACTCATATCCTACTCATTGGGTACTAATAGCTACGCATCAGAAATATTTTACAAAAAGAATGGATACTTGGACCTGTACCCAAGTCATTCAAATAAAAGAGAATATCTTGGCCAATTTGATTCCTTGCAGGCTAAATGGAACTTGAAACCAAATGAATGGTGGGTCATGTATAGTGTTGCAATTTCTAGGCTTCAATAAATTGCATTGAAACTCTTTCACAGCCATCACCGTCTTCTTTTTGTGAGAGGAACTAAAACATATCCATTTATTCATTCTATGAAAAGAAATAGGTTTAATCCGAATGGAACTAAAGATTTAGTTTTTCTATATAGAAATATTTGTCTCCCCTCATAAAAGAGTAATAATCATAAAGAGGGTAAACACTAAATATGGGAAATTGATGGTGATGAATGAGATCCACACACTTGAAGGGGCTGAAGCTTTTGACATATGCTAGTCTTTCTGGTGATGAACTAGATTTGAAAGAATGTTTTTTCAAAGATTTTGGAGAAGGAAATGATGAGATTAACACTGTTGAAGTCTGATATCATAGTTATGTTTAGGTCTTGTATCTTTTTTTAAAAAATACATTTTTTTAGTTTCTTATTATGAGATATGTTTTGGTCGTCCTGATTTCATGTTATATTGTAAATTATGTTTATTCATGTTTTTACTATTTATAGAATGTGACCATATTTATAATTAGTTATATTCTTTATATATGTGTGTGTGTGTATATATATATATATATTAATGGACCGTACCCCAATTTGTTTGAAAATGTCATATTAGGTGCTGGTACCGCACCCGGATCCATGCAACATAGGAATGTGTTAGATCTGCATTTTTAGAAAATTTCTTTTGGTATAATCTGCCTTTTGTGAGTGAACCATAATTGTTTACAGCTTTTTCTCCACAGTTGCACCAACAGAAAAAATGTTTTGAAATGGAGCAAAATTTGTGTTTTCCCTTTAATTCCTTTTTCTTTCTACATTTCTTTGTTGGGGTCAATGAAGGCTCTGAAGTGTTTGATAGATACAAACACTTGGGATACTTTAAGCTTATTATATGTGTTTCCTTTGTAATTATATCTTTACTATAATGAGCATAGCTTACACTGATCCTTAATATTGCTTTTCCTGTCCAAAGCAGATTGCCTGTCCTTGCCATTTTGGAGAAGACAAATCAGGGGTTTCCAAATAAGTTAAACATGATAAAACGATTTCCAACTAGGAATCATAGGTCCAAAGGCATCAAGGTAAAACATGTTCTGCAAATTCTCCTGTTGCTTGGCGTTTGCTTCTGGTTGATCTACCAGGTTAAGCACAATCATGATAAGAAGAAGGAATTTGACAAGAAGGATACAAAACTTTCTGTCAGTACCCAGGGAGATCCGATCCTGAAACTTGGTAGAAGAGACCTTCTTCCAGGTAAGCATGACGAAAGTCAGAATGAAAAACATGAGGAAGATGAGGAAGATGAACATGTTGAAGAAGATGAAGAAAATAAACATGACCACGAAGAACAGGAAGATGGAAGCAAGCATGAAACTGAAGAACACGATGATAACAATCATGAAGGCGGAGAACACGGGGAAGAAAAAAATAAACATGGAGCAGAAGAGCAGGAGGAGGACGAAAACAAAAATGAAGATGTTGAAGATGAAGGAAGAGGGGTAGGAGACGATGAGATTGATGAAAATGATCAAGAGAAATCAGAGGTGGATACTACTGATCGTGAAGATGAGTTCTTGGACGAAGAGAAAGAGAAAGAAGAGCCTGATGAGAAGGAGAATGGAAATGGGGATGAGGAAAAAGGGGGTTTAGCTGAAAATCACAACAATCATGAGGCACGGGAGGAAAATTACAAGGGGGATGATGCTTCTAGTGCTGTGGCTCATGATACTCATGCAACTAGCACTGATATTGAGACAGTTAGCTTGGAAAACTCTGATGTAAACTCAGAAATGAATATCACAAAATCTGAAAACGAGACAACTTACTCAGATGAAAGTATCAGGAATCAAAATGATTCAGATTTGAGGGCTTCAGAAGGTGATGTAATAGATGGGATTTCTTCAAATGAAACTTCTGTTAAAGTGACTGAAAATAATACTTTGTCCAACCCTGTGGATGATAGCTCGTATCTAAACAAAACAACCTCAACAAACTCTGACAGCCACTTGGAATCAAGCAGTAATCTGACAGTAGTGACCACAAGAGTGAACAATAACTTTACTGGAACTGGTAATGACAGTACGATTTCATCTGAACAAAATAAAGCAGTGATACTAGTTGAATCTGACCAAGCTCAGAGCACCACGAACAACACAACAAACACTGAAGATGTCAAAATTGTGCAAACAGAGGGATTAGAGCAGAGTGGCAGTGGAAATTCTGAAGAAAAGCTGCATAATACTGATTCTGCTGACTCTGTTAAAACTGCAAATGGAGATGCAGCTGCAGGAGAATCATCTAATCTAGCAGCTTCAAATGCAACTGAGAACCCTTACAGAAATGAGAAGTCTGAATCTGATAGTTCTGAAAGTGACAAGTCCGAAGGCAACAATGAAACGAGTGAAACTCAGAATGCTGATGCCACGAAGGATGAAACGTCCGAAGGAGACACTCAAACAGGTGAAACTGATGAAACATCAGACTCTTCCTCTGCCAATGAAACTTTGGATCCAGCTGAAATAGATCCTATTGATTCTTCTGATTCTTCTGATAGTCGTATCCATGAGGATGGGGCCAAAGCTCAAACTGATCTTGATACATTGCCAGATATCAGAAATGAAGTAGATGACAGTGATGAAACTGCCGCAGAGTGAAGTGGAAAGAAGGTCATTGGGTTCTTGAAAAGAACTCTTTCAGTTTTTCTTTTGACCCAGTTGTTAGAACCTGTTTGCTTGACACAAAATTGTGTCAAGACAAGATCTTTTAAGATGCAAACACAGTTTAGAGGATATTTTTTATGATTGTATCAAGGTCTGGGTGTGTGTAATTTATTGCTGCATTCCACTGTACTACTTTTGTTCCACTTATTTTTGCGCCATTTTCTCGTTCTTTCTATTCTTTCCTTAGGCCATTTTTTTATTACATTAGTTCTCACTGGATAAACTTTTATACGAGTTACTAATAGAAGAAAAAAATAAAATATAAGTCGATTTTAACTTCAGCATTACTGCATGTTTTTACTGTTTATGGCTTTAACTCAACGTTTATTTTTTTAAGGAATGAATAAATATTCTCTTTATAACATGATATTGCCAACACTTCCACCAATAAGCTCTCTAACCTCAACCAAATATTATCCATAATGAAAAAGGTTGAAATGAACTAGATCTCACATTATATTTATTTTTATTTTTAAATTTTATTTTATTTTTTTTAATTCATTTGATGAAATCCCCGTGATTCATTTCCCCCTGTCCTTTTAATATGTGTAAAGTGTCGAAGCACAATATGTGAGATTTCCTTTTTCGTGAGATGGAGTAATATTGTATCACCTAATGTAGAGCTTGTGGTCTATCAAAGTTTGGTGCCAACTACTAGTAGTAATGTCGAATGTTTGATTTCAACAATTTATTGTTGTAATAAAGTTTATATTAAGAACATCGTAATTATATACTAAACTTATGAGTGTTTTTCTACTTCAAAAAAAATTCCCCATTTTATATTATATGAGATTTTATTTTACCAGTTTTGGTTCAATAACGAAGTTTTGTATCTATTTTTGTAACTTTTTGCTCAAAATTCAATTTTGTATTGGTGTTGATATTGAAATATCGTTTTATATTATTAAGACTAAGGTATTATGTATGAGAATGTGTTCTCAATTTTTAAACCTCTATTGTATTGTGGCCACCTATTATAATAAGAGTTTTTTTTATAAATGTAAATATTAAATTTTATAAATATATCATAAAAAATTGATTCTAGTAACCCATTTTTCTACCTCAATTCAGACCATCATGTATTACCAAACCAAACATAGGACATATTGGTTAATTCAGACCATTATGTGCGATTTCTATTATAAATACAATTTATAAAAGTCTCCGCAACCAAACATAACTTCTATATAAATATTTTACAAAACTTTTTTTTCCATTTCAATAGAAGTCTATCTGTACATGACGACAAAATTGCACCATTTCCTTAAAATTTCCGATAAACAACATATCCTACAGACTATGCAGATAAGGTCAGAATCGACAAACAATAGATACGTTAAGAATTTTTTTATATTATTATAAAAGTCAAACGTTTGACTGCAGACATGATTTGAGTAGTTAATTGGATGAAAACTAATTAACAGTTGAAGTGATGAAGAAAATAAAACGGCCACCCTTAAAGTTAAATTAAAATAAATTATTGTATGAAAATTAATAAGAATGTTGATGCATAATATAAAAAATAAAAATAAAATTATGTTAATGTAACATATATATTTAACACAGTAGAAACAGAAAAAATGGTAATGGAAAAGAGGATAGAAAGGCGTGAGATGACATCCAGTGGTTTAAATAAAAGAAATGTGTGGAACAGAACCCAAATCACTAAAATTACTACAGCTAAAGTTAACAGTAATTTCTCATCCATGAATGTTGAAGACGAACCATGTTAATTCACTGGTTCCGCAACACACAGAAGGCTAGCCTCAAAGACAAGGAAATGGAGTCTCAGTCTGAAGGAGGGTCCTCTTCCACGCTCCACGCTGTCATATTTCCATTTATGTCCATAGGCCACACCTTACCCCTTCTCAACTTCGCCCGCCTCCTCCTCCGTCGTAACGTGGAGGTCACCGTCTTCACCACCCACGCAAACTGCCCCTTCGTCTCTCATAACCTCGAAGATACCGCAGCAGCAGTCATCGACCTCCCTTTCCCCAGCAGCGTGCCGGAAATCCCCGCCGGCGTCGAGAGCACCGACAAGCTCCCCTCCACGTCCCTCTTCCACGCCTTCGCCACCTCCACGTCCCTCATCAAGCCACACTTCGAACTCGCGCTCCAACTCCTTCCGCCCGTCTCCTTCATGGTCTCTGACATCTTCCTCTGGTGGACCCTTGACTCCGCTTCCAAGTTCGGCTTCCACAGGTTCGTCTTCGACGGCATGTCCAATTACTCCCATGCCCTTATCCAAGAAGCCTTTCGGATTGGACTCCTGAGTGGAACTCTCCACCCGGACGAGTTGGTACCGCTAACTCGGTTCCCTGGTATTAGAGTCAGCAAGAACGATTTCGACCCAGCGTTTCAAGACAAAGATCCTCACAGCATGTTCAATGTGTTCTTAAACAAAGTGCATACGGCAATGTTAAATAGTTACGGCAAGATTTTGAACAGCTTCTACGAGCTTGAGCCTGTCTTTGTAGATTACATGAACGCAGAAATGCCTTTACGGTCATGGTGTGTTGGGCCTCTTTGTCTGGCTTGTCCAGAAAAGAAAACTCCCGAAAAATCGGTTTGGGTGCAGTGGCTGGACCACAGGCTTGAAGAGAAACGTTCAGTTCTGTACGTGGCGTTTGGGTCTCAGGCTGAGGTTTCGTCTGAGCAGTTGGTGGAGATAGCGAAGGGGTTGGAGCAGTCGACGGTGAATTTCATGTGGGTGTTGAAAGGGGATGAGCAAGAGTTACCGAGTGGGTTCGAGGAGAGATTGAAAGGGAGGGGGATGTTGGTGAGGGAGTGGGTGGATCAGAGAGAGATACTGATGCATGAGAGTGTGGAGGGGTTTGTAAGCCATTGTGGGTGGAACTCGGTGTTGGAGAGCGTGTGTGCTGGTGTTCCTATTGTGGCGTGGCCCTTGTGTGCAGAGCAGTTTGAAAACGCGAGAATGGTGGAGGAGGAGATTAAGGTGGGTTTGAGGGTGGAAACGAGTGATGGGTCGGTGAGAGGGTTTGTGAAAGGGGAAGCATTGAGGAAGACGGTGAGGGCGGTTATGGAAGGAGAAGAGGGGAAGGAAGTAAGAAGGAAGGTGATGAAGCTTGGTGAGATGGCACATAAGGCTTTGGAAGAGGGTGGTTCATCGCAGTCCTCTTTAGACTCACTGCTTCATGAGGCATGCAAGCTTCACCAGAAACTAACAGAGCCTGAATGGAAAGAAAGAAACGATATGATTGGAAACAAAACAAGAAGGAAAACAGAAGACAGTTGAATTAAATGTATGATTGAAAAATAGTTTGAGTTAGCATGTAAATAGAACATCATGGATTGCATCACTCGTGGTTCAATTATTTGTAATCCAATATGTTAGTTAGTGTTTAAACTCCAATGCCATTCAATATTTCTTTACCAAAATCACAACTAATTTTTTTTAAAACAACTAAACTGTTTCTTATTTTATATTTTGATTTTTTTCTTATTTAATTATAATTTTTATAATTATTAAAATATTTAAATTTATTAAAATATGATTTAGAGGCGTATCATTTATACAATAATAAAATACCTTAACATTATTTCAATTTATTGTCATCAATTTATATGATTTTTATTACCTTATAAATGTTGTGTAGTAGTCTACACATTTTTTTTCTTCATATTTTTATCTATTTTTCTATCTTTCATATGTAGTAATTTTATTTAGGAATAATTGTATTTCTTGTACTCTATGGGCCAGTGTGATGGTGAAATGAACCAGGATCTATCTTGGTGCAACTTATAGGGAAAAGTTTCTTTTTGACACTCAAAAATAATATAACATACATTTGAAAACCAATTATAATAATAATATTCTAAATTAAAAAATAAAATAAATATGATTAAAATAATAATTTATTAGGTTGTGATGTGAATGTGTTTTAATGTGTAGGTATCAAAGTATCATCACCCCAACTCATACCTTCAATTTTTGTTATCTTACAACTGTGTTAGAGAAGGTTGTATGTATTAATCCTTCCCAAATTTATATACCTTATTTATGTTGTAAAATACTTAGTTTTTTTTTATGTTATTTATTATTTCATTTGTAGGACAAACAAATGAATCTTAATGAAAACATTGATTATAAAGAGAGGTAATTTTGTTTTTTTATTTATTTTTCATTTTATAAACACTACAAGAAAATCATGAAATAGAAACCAATTTGTAGAAACCAAAATATTTAGTTGCAATAGTAACTAAATTAGAGACCATTTTAAAAACTAAAAATAAATTTGGTTTCTAAATTAGTTTTTATTATTTTCTATTATTGTTAAATAGTTTCTAAATTGGTATCTCATTAGCAACCAAGGTTTTTCTACCAAATTTAGAAACTAAATAATTGGTAGTTAAAACCTTAGTTACTAATTATATACCAATTTAGAAACTATTTAACAATAATAGAAAATAATATAAACTAATTTAGAAACAAATTTTTTTTTTTAATTTCTAAAATGGTCTCTATTTTGGATAAATTCCCTATCTAGCACCATTTTGCTTTTATTTCCCTATCTAGCACCCTTTTGTTTTTATTTTCCTATCTAGCACTCTTTTATTTTTTATTTCCCTATCTAGCACCATTTCAAAAATAAATAAATAAATAATAAATTATTATTTTTTTGATAATTTTAATTTTGAATGCATTAAAAATAAGTATTTTTAATGTTTAAAATAGTTAGAAATATAATTAATAAATAAAGAAATGAGTTTTTACAAAAAAAAAAGTAATAAATTAAAATTATTTAGTTTAAAATTATTTTTTTAAGAATGAAGAAAATAAGAAATTAAACCCTACAACAACATAAAAGTTGAATCTATAAACATAAATTAGTATTTATTTTTATTATTATTGATGATGTAAT
>Ga0123342_1007126_pt1 | contig 14994 bp, 7 predicted proteins | sample Turbeawhitnodule_FD_89960 | JGI IMG/M metagenome (GOLD analysis project Ga0123342, IMG submission 89960) | Root nodule microbial communities of legume samples collected from Mexico - Turtle bean Mexico white nodule | ecosystem: Host-associated > Plants > Roots > Nodule | place: Mexico: Nepantla... | reverse complement strand
TCACAGAAAAGCAAAGAAAGCGAAGCCATTAGAGTGTGTAGTGTAGTGTGGTTGGAGAGATTCGTAAGCCATCATAGTTTGTGGTAGGGGCTTGAGTTACGTATAGCTTGTTCATCTCACGTCTGGGTTCATCTCTGTAGTTCATCTGTCGGTTCCTCTAAGGTGAGACCATGTCTGTGAAGGGTGCATAATCGATTATGGTTGAATTAGAACTGGTAACATAATCGATTATGGTGAAGATAATCGATTAAGTTAAGCTAGTAATCAATTATCTGTAAAAATTTCAACCCATAATCGATTATGTGAAGTGTGAAAAAAGGGTGATAATCGATTATGCATTGTCATAATCGATTATGCTTATTTTTTGCCTACTAACATAATCGATTATCCATGGATAATCGATTATCCTATGTATCTAACTGAAGGGATAATTGATTATGTTCTAAATTTTGTGAAATTTGTTTCTTAATTTGTTTTATGTGATTTTCAGGCACTTGTGGTGTTGTGTTCTTCATCCTATCAGTGATCCAATCCAAACGTCTGGCCAAAAAGAGATTTTGTTCCCTTTCCCAACTTTCCACCCCTATTTGATTCGAACCAATTACTCATGTTGTCTCTACATATTCTTTTAATATCTCTCCACCACCAAGAGTCGTATCTTAGTCATTTATAACATCTAAGTTCCTCCATGAACCATATTTAAAATCTAATATCCTTTTCCAAAGACCCGACTGATCACCACCAAGTCTCCATTTCTATTTTCTAATAGGGCCATATTAATAATAAAAACTACATGTCAATAATTTTTCTAATTTCTAAAATAATATCTAATTTAATTGATGAAGTGACTAATTATTTTTGTCTTTGACTTTTTTCTTAAATATCCCAATTACCTAACTGTTGTTGCTTTGATGTACAGAAGGAAATTTTCTTTCATTCAAAGATCAGATCTGTTGATGACCTCAAGAGGAAAATATTACCTGTTGATGATGATTTTAAGACAACTTGGGGGGGATTAGAGGTAATTATAACCTATGTGTTTTCATATGTTTGAAATCATATACTACTTCATCAAATTTCTCACTCACCAACTTGTTTATAGGGTTTCTATGAGCAGATAAAGAAGGAATCTCATTCCCCCTATACTGTGATAGAGATTGATGGAGAAAATGGAGATCCGTACAGGACACAAAACCAGTTCAGAATTGACAAGAAACATCCTAAACAACATGATCTTTCTTTATGGGCAACCTTCTACACAGGACAACTAGGCATGGCATGTTGTTTGGGCAATCCTTTTGACATGTTTTCTAAATTGGAAGGCACTGGTAAGATGAAAGTGCAATCACTGCTAAGTTTTGGAGAAGCACTTCCTGTGTTTCTGCCATCAATGACATTGAGTGCAATGTTTTTCCTGAACTTCATTTACACAACAATTCTCACACGACCATTGCCTTTTCGTGTGCCTGCAAACTCAATCTTGCTGCTACTTTTGTTCTATTACATTTTGGCATTAGCAGAAGCAATGTCTGGCTCTGGTGTTCTGTGGGGTTCAGTTCAAATCTCTGCTCTTTTGTTTGTCTCTGGAGGAGCAATTGGCTTCATGATGCTTATTGCCTCCATCATCATGATGGTAAAGTTCTACTTTAAACTAAGCTTCTCTCTAAATTAGGTTAACCTTTTTTATTGAGTTCAAGAACCAAAAACCATACTGTTATCTCTTCTCATGCACAGTGTGCTTAGAATGAAATTATTAGGTTTTGATGTCCTTTCAAATAAAATCATTAGGTTGTGAGGGCCTTGCAAATAAAATTATTAGTCTCTTTTCAAGACCTTTTTTTAAATGAAAATTCTAGGGCACTTTCTCTATGACTTTTCCTTTGTTTTTTCAAATTCTAATACATATCAATGAAAATAAATTATTAAATAAAATTTAATAGAATGAAAATAACAACAAACGTAAAATCATAAAAATTATGATTCAATTATGAACAGTATCAATAAATATAAATAACACCTGTACTATTTAAATTATTGGAGGCTTTAAAATAAAATTTAAATCTACTACGGTATTAACTATTAATTAAAACTAATTAATTTAATTGCTTTAATTAGTCTTCATGGTTATATATTTGCGTCTTTGTATGCAACTTGATCTATTATTGTTTTTAGGTGAATGATATTCATTTATGATTTTTTTTTATCAAAATCATGACTGATAAAATTTTCAAAATAAATTCTTAACTAATTAAAATGGATTAATAAATTATGTTTATTCGATCCATTATAATTATAACTAAAATTTATGCAATCGATTTATTTTGCCACCTTTAATTTTCAGTAACGTTTTGTGGATATGTTTTTGTATTACTTTTTTTTTGTACCAAGTACCATTTTAATTTAAAGTTCTTTGACTACTAAAAAGAAAATTTAATCATAAACTTTATATATATATATATATATATGAAAAAATAATTATAAGTAATAGTAACATAATTACATAAAACGTGATATACAGTGAGCATGTAAAATAATTCTGTAAAGACTTGTGTTTTTATTTGATAATATAAAAATGAAATAAATTGAAAAAATATTATTAGATTTAAATTATGTTAGTTTTAATTTACTTAATCATGTATATGAAGATAAGTCAACAATGTGTGTTCAAGTTTAAGAGATGGGCTTTAGAGCTGGGCTTGTTTAAGAGAACTTAGAAAAAAGGGGGTGCCAATAAAAATCTTCAAAAGTTTTTCTTTCCTTTTCAAAATCACAAACATTAATTTTCACCATCTTCATTGATTCTTATCTTCAAGAAATTGAAAACCAAAAACCTCTTCATCTCGTGCCTTTCATTTTCCAAGCTAGTTAAGAGATTTTCTAGAGCTTTCAACATGGGATTTTTGCTCTAAGTTTTTCTTTCTTTCTTTTTTTCTTTACTAATTTATATTCTCCTTCTCAATGGGAAACACATGCAAGTAAGTGGAGATTTGTTGGAGAAAAAAAAAAGGAATTTTTTTATTTAAATTTGATCTTGATGATCAAATTTTGGCATTTGAATAATCAAAAAGTTATTTTGATGGTTTGTGTCATCATCTTCTCCAAAAATCTGATTTCTTAGAGAGCAAGAAACTATAGTGAAGAAACTAGCTCTCTTTCAAAATGTAACTTAGGATTTAAATTGGGTTTTCAGTTTGAAATTTGATGTACCCTTGCACATGTTTCAGGCATAAAGCAAATTAGTTGGTGAAGAATGGATGTTTTAGAAAGGTTTTATTTCAATAATTATTAATTATGCATAATTTATGTTTTTGGTTAGTTTTGACTTTGGAGAGTGCTTTGATAATTTGAAATATGAGAGTAATATGGTGAATGGTATGAATGAATCAATAAGGATTGGAATTTGTTGGTTAAACTCCATTTATTTTTATATCTCTTAATAATATGTATATTTCAATTTTTTATTAGAGAATATAATTGGGCAAGTATAAAATGGTGTTATCTTTCATGATTTAGAATAAAATTGTTATATCTTTAATTTTGAAAGAATGGTACGGTTCTTAATTGGTTTTAATGTTAATTGAGTTTATGAAATGATGTGATTAAGAGATCGTAATTTTAATGCCAATAACATTTTGATATGAAGTGAGCTGATGTTACTATCTTAAGTGAAATATAATTGTGTTATTTATATTGGTACGTGAAAACATCTTTAATTTGTTAAATTGTAACGATTTTTTAATTTTTAAATTTTGCATATCTTTTTCAACGGAGGTTAATCTTTCTCAAATGAAATGCTCTTGAGTAAGACTATAAATTCTAAGGCTCCTCTCTCAAGGTATAGATTATGATTATCGTTCAAAATATAAATTTCATTTAAACAAACTTTTATATGCTTTTTCTATTATATTTATAAGCCTCCTTACTCTTTGGTTCAACCTCTTTGAAAAAATTGTTTTACTGTGGTGTTTTACTAAACTAAATAATTAATTTGTTAGACCGGGTTATGTAAACTATTTTTCTCAAGCTTTTTTGAAATTGTTTTATAAATTCTATTCAATCTCATTGTAAAACTGATACATTATTTCAAAGGTACGTAACTAAAGGTTATATGACATGTCCTCTTCTTCAATAGTCCAATGCAACACAAACTCATGTCTCACCTTGTGAGTAGCATGCTTAACCACATGCTTTTCTTACTTTCTTACTTTTTTTTCATTATTCTTGAACCTTTTGATTATATTTAATCAATTAAGGTCAAACAAAAAATACTAAATTACAATTATAATTAAAATACAATTAAAGTAAACATGTTTCAAGGATTATGAAGTTCATAAAATACAAAATAAAGACACTTTTATTAGCAAAAAGACTTCAAATCATGTTTTTTTAATTCTCTTTAAATCTCCTTATTCCTTTTCTTTTTCCTTATTTATGTAGTCATATACAAAGGAAAAAATAAGAAAGATAAAAAGCAAAGACAAAAAGCAAGGACAAAAAAAGAGGAATACAAAGCTTCCAATTGGGCTCCTTCTACAATCCTACACTAACAAAAGACATATTTTCCTAGCTCAATTGCAACACAACATAAAGAGATATATTCTATGTACACTCCTATTCAATACTAACAAAATATGTATTATAGTTTCCCCATCTGCCACACATATTGATTTATACAAGTTCCATAAACAAATAGGTTGATCTTCCAAAAAATATGTGATTACCAAGATTTTATTATTCTATTAGGCTCCAACGTTGGCCAACCACTCTCAAAATGTTTTGATCTTCATTCCCCCTATGTACCAAAGCATGGTGATATGGGTTAAGGTCAATAGGTTCAAATTGGGTCCAACCTATTTGGTCAACACACACCCCAACTAGCATGCACACCCCCACTTACTATTAAGCCCTCTTTTGAGATTTGGCCTATCATTTATCTATCGCTAACATGTGATATAGTCGTTGAGAACCTTTGATCTTGTTGACTCTTAATTGGCCCCAATGTTTTACATTGTGTATTCCTTGAAAACTCCCTTCCCAAATTCATGTTACATTGATTCATTTCTTTGTTCTAAATTCTTCCTTGCACAAAGATTTCCTCTTGTGGTGTAGCTTTTTGACACTCGCCCTGTTTCTTCTATTCAATTGGGTATGACAGTCTGATTGATTTTGTCATGACATTGTTAGCATTATTGAATTGCAACAGATTCATTAATACTCCCACACTCCGACTCCTAAAATCTTGGTGATCAATTCGAATAGAGGATTGTGACCAAGATTCATCATCGTCATTCTTTCCCCAACCCCCACAACAACATTTAACAGCCAACTTGGTAGCAAATTCTTCTTCAATGAACACTTGGTAGATTTGATCGTTAATCTTTATTATAGTTAATTATTGCTTCAGCATATACATAGTATTGCGTATTGAATTTCTTCCCACTCTTCTGTTATCCTATCAATCTCTACTAGGGTGCTAAGTGTGGCATGAATTTCTGTAAACATTTTTGTGCCCAGAGAGAAATTAGTATTCCCTGATATTTGACCCACATTCTTCTATTTCCTATAATGTTATGTTTTCTCCGAGTTGTAATTCAGTCAAATGTATTTGTCAAGCATTCATTGTTTTCTTTTATTGCATGTTCAATATTTTGATCTCCTTCAGCTATTAAGAGCATGTCATTTTCTCTAAGTACCTTAGGCGTATGAAGTTCAAGTCATTGATGAAGAAACTTTCTCTAATGTCCTTTATGTTACTTCTATTATTCATTCACCAATATAACTCTACTTGATCCATTCCTTTTTATCCTCCTTTACTAATATTTCCATGTCATTCCATCTTTCTATATATTCATACCTGCTCTTTACACCCTTTACCACCTGAGCATACGTTTGGGTGTTTTTCTTCCTCCAAACTTTATTGTCTCTCAACCTTTCTTTGCTTCTTACTTTTCCTACGTCTTGTATTTCCTGTCCTATTACATCCATTCTATCATTTTTTCTTCTATATGTTTTTTTTATCAGCAAAGAATGAATAAATAAATTTGGAGCATTTTAGGGATGTTCCAACCCTATTGGACAATAGGTTATGTTTATGCATATCACCAAAACATAATACATTCATCAATGGAGATTTAATTAATCTCCTATCACCTAGCAACAAATAAAGTTCCTTCTCAATCTAAACAAAACATACAATCTACTCATTAAGCTAATGCAAAGTATGTCTCCTACATACAAAAAATGAAAGAAGACACATGAGCCTTGCATACATTACTCCAAAAAATTAAATTGTTTCCTACAAAGGGATTATGTAATCCAGAATTTTGCAACAATGTAGTCGCCCTACACCAACATAGACCTAACAGTAGATTAATGTGATTAACTCTATCACAAAGTTCCTTTGTTGGTGGTCATCCCTTGTTCCTTAGTGTCTTCATCAAAGAGTGTGATGCATCTTCGTTACTTTAGTCAGCATTTTAAACCCCAACCATAGTAACCTTCCAGCGTTGGTAGCGAAAACATTCGCCTCAATCACAGTAGGAGCATCTCAAAGATGGTTGCTTTTGTCCTCAATTATTGTCCTTGCTTCATGCCTTGATATGATCACCGAAAAGCTTTTCCATCCTTGTTGAACCACAACAGCAGACACCACCTGCAATCATCCCTTTCCACCCCTTAGCCAGCTCAAGTAAGATCATGAATTAACAATAAACAAAATTCTCCAAACAACTACCTAACACATTTCAAGCTTTGAATTGCGCACAAGTGCCAATTTGAAAAAATGTAATTGTAAGATGTAAAATTGTATTTCATGCAGTTCCATGATTTTAATTGGGCCATGAACTATATCTCCTCCTTAAAAACTACACAATTTCTATGATCCCATATACTGCTTACTATAACAATCCACATCCCTTTCCACACCCAATTATATTTTTGGTTAAGTTGAAAACAGTTAAACTGTTGGAAATGACACATTGGTGAGTTATGGAAAACAGTTTGGATTTCCCACCTAATTTCTACACAAATTCCAAGCAGTAGATGCAATGTTACAGGTGTAAAATAGATGAGTTATAGTTTTGTCTTGTTCTAAATAAAGAGAACAAATCACTGCACTTAAATTGATCCCTTTACTTACTAAGCTTATTCTCGTAGCCACTTTCCCTAAAATAACCCTCAATGCCAATATAGGCAGTATTTTAATAGACCAAAAAGATTGAAAGTGTTTCATATTAAAATGAAAATTAGAGTTCTACAGGTGATCATAAGAAAATTTGACTAAGAACTCTTAATCCTTTCCCCCTCTCCATGTCCACTTATTAGTTCTACCAATGTTCAGATTACATTATTTAATTCATTCATCAACTCATACTCAAGTTTTCATATTTCCATATGAATCTATTTCGGTAACCACTATTTCTCCCTTGCACTATTTGTTGCATTGTTGTACTTTTGCACATATATATAGAATAAAATTGAGAGAATCTATGCATCAGACTAATCTCCCTCAACCATACATCCTTCCAAAACCTAATTTCATTTTTTTCCCAATCTTCCAGATTGTATTCCTATGAAACCAATTATCTTTCTCAACCACCTTAATTAAGTCTCTCTACCACCAAAAAAGGTGTTGCATTGGCACTGTTCCATTATTCCAAACACATTCATTTTTATACTTTAAAATTAAAATCTCTCTCCATTTTCCTTCTACCTCAACCCCCAATTCTATACTAATTGATTGACATGAATCTTAACATTGTCAATCCACATGTTATCTAATTGCTTTTCTGGGGCCTCTCGGGTAGAAATCACAATAAACCTTACAAATCCAAATTTCCTCTATTCATTTTTCTTGATATGAACACTTCTTCAATTTTCCTGTACATCTTATACTCACTATTGTTGGAAGGAAAGCACCATGGTTGAAAGGAAAGTGAAAGAATAAGAAGGAGGTTGGCACTCCACACATAAAATTTATTCATCCATGTTAGATATTATTGTTTATCAACAAGTTAGGTCATATATGAGTTATATAACATATTGTAGTGTTAAGATGGAGTGAACTAGTGGGTACATGCATAATGTGTGTAATAGTAAATCATGCCTGTGAAATTATTAGAAAATTATTGTGTGTCATGTCTAGTAGATGGTTGGCAACTTTGTGTAGGTTTGGTAAAGTTTATCCTATAAAAAAACCTATTATTCTTTCAATCATGTTTTGTAGACCCACTTGGAGGAACTAACGGTGTTGAATAGGCTTCCACTTATTTGAAGCATAAGTACATGAACATTGCCCATGAGATTGGTGCTCACTAATTAAATAATATGCATTTAATCATCCAATGATGTATTTATACCTTTAATATTATGTTCATTTAATATAAACACATTGACTATTGTGGGCTCAAATATCTAAAACTACCTTTCAATTAATTTAGTTTGAGTAAATACAAGTAGTTGTTGCTATACTTTACTCCATCACTCCTTAATTATAAGATATTATCCTAAAAATTCAATTTTTTATTTATCCTTATTGTTTTTTACTAAAATAGTCTTAATTTTTTTGCTTTTTATAAATAATAGATAATAAAAATCCTCTCTCTTTTTTCTCCCTTATAAGAGAATTGAAGTGTTTTGCTTTAGAAATTAAAGCTTCCTTGCTATTTTTTTTTCTCACCGTACATTAAGGTAGTTTTGAAAAATGTTATAATTAAAAACAATTTAATATTATTAAGTAAATTATTAACAAACTTTGTTTGAGCTTGAATTAGTTATCAATTCTTTATGCTTTAATACCGATAGAAGAAGTTAGTAATATTTTCAAAGCATTATTGGTTGAAAAAAACAATATATTACTATAAAATCATTAAATAGAAACAAAATTCAGAAAGTAAAAATTATTTTAAAACTGAAAAAAAGTTTGGTAACTAAATTAGTCTTTATTATAAGTAAATAGTTTCTAAATTGGTATTTAATTAATTATCAAAGTTTTAACTATTAATTATTTAGATTTTAAAGTTGATAGCTAAAATCTTGATAACTAATTAAATAAAAATTTAAAAAATATTCATTAATAATAGAAACTAATTTAGATACTAATAATATTTTTATTCTCTAAAATAATATATAATTTAGTCAATATAGTAACTAATTATTTTTTATCTCTAAAATTGATTTTTCTTTAATGATTTTTTTTTAATCTTTCTTGAATCTCAAAGAATATTCATTTCCTAGGATAAACATAGATTAAACATATCCAATCAAGATACATAAGTCAATTTCTCAAAAAAGAAAACACTTACTTGCATTGTACTTTTAGGGTGCATTGTACTTCCACAACCACTTGCATGTAAATATGATGAAAATGTGTTGGTGATATAGCTACAATGACCACTAGTGAAAATGATAGGTATATATATGTCTCTTTATATATGTGGTTCTAGGTTATCACTATTTCAATGTATAGAACAAGGACACATTTTTTTTAATAAGAAAAAATTACACGTATAAAACCATTTTATTTGTAGCAATTTGATGATGCTCTAGTGACTTAAGAAGATTTGTGGTTTGGTACATGATCCAACCAAATAAATTTACCCTATATTTGGTTTTAAAATATTCATATGTATCATCCTTGATTGGGAAAGGGTGTTGCAAGGACAACTAACATGTACCAATAATTCATATATATCCTTAACCTTAAATAGAAATATAATTTTAAATAAAGTTTTTAATCTTTATATTTTATGCGTGAAATTAAATGTATGTTTGGTGGAATTTTTCTATAAAAGTTTTATGAGTGAAAAATATATAAAAAAATGTTGAATTTTATTATAATTATGACACTATAATTTTTTATAAGGATATATGAAGTTTTTTAGAGGTTATTTAGACGAACTTTTTTTATTAGAATTTCTAAAATTTAAAATAAAAAATTATATGAAGTTTTCATAAATTAAAATTAACTTGTATATATTAAAAAAGTTAGAAAAACTATATGAGAAAGGTTCAGTAAGTTAGTAACTAGCATAGCAAGTTATTCTATTTTTAGAATGATTAATGAAAAGGAAAGGAAAAAAGATCAATCCTTCTTCAAAGAAAAAAACAAAGAACCAATTCCTCACTAAGTACATATATAATAGGAGAAAAAACTTAAATAAATAAAATGTAGAAAATAATTTCTACAATAATTAAGGATTAAATTTTTGAGAAATGAAGATATTCAAAATAAAATTGTGTGAAAAAAGTTAAGGAATTTATTACACTTGTTTGCATTTCAATGTAATGAATATTATTTCCAATCATTTTTTTATGCTTAAAATTAACTTAAAGGATTGCTATGATGTTAACAAGTCAAACTTTAATGGGTAAAATTTATAAGGATCAAAAGTTTCATTGAACATACTTTTGAAAAATTAGTTTCATTATTTTTTTTTCTTTTTTGATATGAAAATTATATGCATGTTTTTTTTATAGAGACTCTCTTTCATCTTCTACATTATTAATATATGACAGCTCACAGAAACTTTTGGCCATGGGGTGTCACACATTCACATCATTCATCTTTTTCAACATCGAATCGAACAACCAAAAACAGTGATACCCAGAATAAATTAGGTATTGCTAGTTCAACTATATATAGTAGATTCAAAGTAAAAATAGAATTATATGTTTATAATTATTTATTATTTTATTTTTTTAAGAGAATAGATTAGTTATACACTACAAAAGAAAATAATGAAATAGAAACTAATTTTTAAAAAAAAATAATTAGTTGCTATAGTGACTAAATTATAAATTAGTTTAAGGACTAAATAAATTTTTGTTTCTAAATTAGTTTCTATTATTGTTAAATGGTTTCTAAATTAGTATTTAATTAGCAAATAAGGTTTTTCTACCAAATTTAGAATCTAAATAATTGGTAGTTAATACCTTGGTAGCTAATTAGATATCAATTTAGAAACTATTTAACAATAATATAAACTAATTTAGAAACAAATTTTTTTTAGTTTCTAAAATGGTTACTATTACAACTAATTATTTTGCTCTCTAAAAATTAGTTTCTATTTGATGATTTTCTTGTAATGATATAAATTATTTGAGTAATATTTATATTGTTTTATCTTTATAAAGATAATAGGAGAGAAGTGGTATATTTTACTTAAAAATTAAAAAGTGTTTGGAAATGTATTTCTTATATTGAAATTAAAAATGGACCACGTATCAACACTTCATGCAATATTTTGTCATTGGTTCCATTTGTTTCATGTTTAATCATTAATATATGTTTTACTCATTTTTTGAAAAAAAAAATATTACTTGTCATTGAATGGATTAGGAGGAGGTTTCATTCTCCACGTCGTCGGTGTTAATACTTAATATGTTTCACTTCTCGATTTTCGGTTTTAATTGAGAGAATATCGATAAAAGAACATTCCACACTCAAGTCACTATTTAGTATTCGGTAGTTGAGAGTAATAAATGCTATTAAATGTGTACATTAGTTTGTTGGTGGTCAATCTATTTATAGAGATGTGTTGGACACTTCTAATTAAGGATTTAGATTAGCATGTATATCATGATTAATCTCTACATGATGATAATGAGATAATTTTCTTTCTCTTCTAATTTATATCGGTTTTAAATATAAAATGTTTGTTACTAGCTTCTCTTATAGTTGAAGAATTTTTCAAATATTAAGAAGAATAATAAATGCGTAACTTATTAAAATAATTTTATTAAAAAAGTTTCTTTTTTAAATAAATATGTTACTTTTAAAGATTACACATAAATAAATTAATATATTTTATTTGTAGTAAATTAAAAATAAGATAATTAACAAAAGCTAAAAATATCAATTTTTTTATAAAAAATATCATTCTTAATAAGGCTTGGGTTTTATTTAAAGATAAATTTTAAATAGACAAAGAAAATATAAATTTTATAAATAAAGGATACACAACTTTGTTTTTTTATTTCATTCATAATTTAATCTATCTAAAGCTCAAATGCTTTAACTTCCCTCTAGGTTTTGTGAACATTTTAATTTTTGTTATGTTGCTAGTTATATACTCGATAAGGTGGTGAGATAAGGAGAAACATATATCAAACAAGTGTATTTTTTTTAAGTTAATCCCTCTAATGTGGTTAGAATTTAAGAAAAATCTAATAGAAAAGGAGAAAAAAAACTACAAGAAGAATAACAATATAAAAAAAACATAACTAGAGAATAAGAAGAAGAAATAAATAAAAAAATTCAAGCAATATTTACAACACGAGACTAAAATAATTTGATTAAGAGATGTTGTTGATATAAATTTTGATATTTGGGGGAGTACTTGGATTTATGTTTGGTGTTCTAGAAGTGTCAAGAGAAGTTAAGTTTGTAGGCACATTACATTCAAGTTAAAGAAGTTAATAATTACATTTATTCAATGTGTTTATTGTTTAGCTAGGTGAAACATGCCATAAAACAAAACCAATCATTCAGCTGATAAAAAAAAATCAATTTGCTGAATACAATGATTCTAGGAGGAGATATGGTCTGCGGTAGGAGAGGTAGGGTGGGAGAGAAATCTTGGAGGAGGTCGGTGGAACGTAAATATTATTCTTCATCAAGTTCGTCTACCACGTTCTTTTTTTCAAACTTTCCAGATAGTCATGGTGAATATGATATGCTCAAGTTGTTCCAGAGGTGGGCAAGGTTTAAAGAAGTGTTCATATCAAGGCGTCTGAATCGGTGGGGTAGAAGATTTGGTTTTGTAAGATTCTTCAATGTTGAAAATGTGGTGAGCTTGGAGAGGGATCTAGACCGTTGTTACATTGGTAATAGGAAGTTGTATGTTAACCTTCCAAGGTATCATAGAGATGGGTATGAACGTAAAGGTGATGAGTCTAAAGAGTTGAAAGGGTTAGGAAGTGGTGGTGGAGATGTCTATCATAATGGGCTGAGGAAGGGAAAGGAGGTGTGGAGGGAGAAAAGAGGGAAGGAAGGTCATACGAATGACAATGTTACTCAGTTATATGCAAATGTAGTCAGAAAACGTACACAAGACCAGTGGAAAGGGCCCGAGTCTAACGACCAAAGCAATAACGCTGCCATGGATGACCAATAGCTTGGTTGGTCGTATGTTAGCTGAGCTTAATTTCGAGCTCTTACAGGAAGAGTGCTTTAAGGGAGGAATGAGCATGTTTATGGTAAGATATTTGGAGGATAATCTTGTCCTTATGACCCCTAAAGCTATAGAAAGAATAGAAGACATTGTCAAGCTAAATAATGAATGGTTCCAGCGGTTTTTCGAAGATATAAAACTGTGGTCAGCTTCATGTGTAGAAGGTTACAAAGTAGTGTGGGTCAAGTGTTATGTGTTGCCTCTACCATTGTGGAGCAAGGAATGTTTCTCGAAAATTGTAGGGGAAGTTGAAACTTTGGTGGATGTTGATGAAGCCACGTTGGCATGGGAATGCTTGGAGTATGCTCGGTTGTGGGTGCGCTTGCTACAGTCATCGAAGGCGGAGATGTCGAAGGGGTTTCGGATTAATGGTGTTGTGTATAATATTAACATAGTGGAGGAGGTGGTGACCAATGGAGGAGAAGACCCAGTATGCAAATGCACCCTTAACCATGAAAGCTCATCGGACAGTGTTTCGTCAACAGAAACCTTTGTCGAAAATAAATTTTTTTCCGTTGACTCACACAACCTAGAGGGTGGGGACGAAGGGGGGAATTGGAGGCGGTCGGAGAAGACTTACGGAGAAGGAATGGGCAGGTCAACGACAGGTACGAAGAAAGCACAGGAAAAGGTATGTTCAAACTGTGTGGAGGGTTCTCAAAAAAAGAAGGTTTTACCTTTCTCAAGAAAGGAATTAAGTAAGCAGGACCTACCTGTAGATGGGTCAGCTTTGTCTGCAAATCAAAAAGTCTCTGATGCGTGTGCCTTAATTCAAAAATCCTCGGCTGACTTAGTAGAGTTGGTGGAGACATCAGGCAATTTGAATGATAGGCCCAAATCATTAGAGGCCCACTCCAAGGAAAGTTGCCAACAAGCCCATTTGGGAAACAAGGGTGATTGTGGGTCATGGGTAGGAGCAGATGCAGGACGGGTTTGGAATGCGGAGGCAAGCGGTAGTTAATCGTCGGCGCGTGAAAATACGAGAAATTTGATGTCAACGATTGCAAGCAACAAAGAGAGTAAAATCACTGCTATGGTGGATGGCAAATGTAAGGGAGTGCGAAGAGAGAATAAAGAAGTGCTGGAACAAGAAGGGATAGAGGAAGAACAAGAAGGAACAGGGGAAGACTCTGGTATGGACAAGTCGCAAGCCCCCTTTCCAGTAAGAAGGGAGGAAGGTCAAGAGGAAGGTAAAGGTGGTGATGCGGTGGGTTTATGCAATTTTGAGTTAGAAGGAAGCGTTCCAGGAACCCTACCATCAGTAGAGCAAGTAATTGAGATTACAGAGGAGATAAGGATGAAAACGGCTCTGAATTTGCAATGCTCGTTGGCTGAAGAGGAGACGAGTTTCGGAAGTAGGTGCGAAACACCCCTTCGCCGGAGAAAGATGAAAGGACTCTGTGACTTGGTGGTGCCAAGTACCCATCCAAGGAGGTCCGTAAGGTTGAGTGAGAAGTCGTCGCAAGTAAGGAAGAATTTGCTCGCCAAAGAAGGTTCGTTATCCATGTCAATTTCTGATGGGGATATCGGAAACTGCAATTCTCGTCTTCGGGATAATGAAATCAGGGAGGAACCGCCTAAGTTATGGGATCAAGGAAAACAGATTGGGCTAGTTTTTCGTGGGGATAAAGAGGAGGTGATTCAAGAGTATCAATGTATGGAAGACAGAGATTTGGAGTTTATGAAGAGCATAGCGGGGTGATGAGCATATATTTATTCACACTCACTAGCCTTATTCATAGATTATTGGACTATAATAATAAATAAATCCATTATTTTAATTAATATTCTTATAATTGGGTTTATTTGGGCCTTAACTATT